>OHKZ01000018.1_pt1 | contig 116165 bp, 109 predicted proteins | sample 1569011 | NCBI WGS metagenome assembly OHKZ01 (sample SAMEA3879564, study PRJEB24766) | human gut metagenome | biome: human-associated habitat; feature: feces | place: USA | collected 1985/1987
AAAACCGCCAGGAAAGATATTTGCAATCTTTAAAAAACCAATTGGTGCACATCTCTTTTAGAAGACAATAATTGTTCTTTTCTCATGACAAAAATCTCCTTTTTCATTGATTTGAGACAGATAGGAAAAAGCCGGATTGGAATGTACACATTCCAATCCGGCTAAATGTTCAGTCAATAATGTTTCATAAATTTTCAACAACTTCCGCTGATTTCTTAATAATTCTCTTCGTGCACTTCAAAATAGCTCTGCGGATGATTACATACCGGACATACCTCAGGTGCTTTTGTTCCTACCACAATATGTCCACAGTTACGGCATTCCCATACCTTAACTTCACTCTTTTCAAATACCTGTGCAGTTTCAATATTTTTAAGAAGTGCACGATATCTCTCCTCGTGATGCTTCTCAATCTCTCCTACGGCTCTGAATTTTGCTGCAAGTTCAGGAAAACCTTCTTCCTCAGCTGTTTTAGCAAATCCTTCATACATATCTGTCCACTCATAATTTTCGCCCTCAGCAGCTGCTGCCAAATTTTCCTTTGTATCACCGATTCCTGCTAATTCCTTGAACCACATCTTTGCATGTTCTTTTTCATTATCTGCGGTCTTTAAAAATAATGCTGACATCTGTTCATAGCCTTCTTTTTTTGCTACAGAAGCAAAATAGGTATACTTATTTCTTGCCTGAGACTCCCCTGCAAATGCTTCCTGTAAATTTTTTTCTGTCTGTGTTCCTGCGTATTTGTTCGCTGCCATTTCTTTTACCTCCGTTTTCTTCACTACTTTTTCAAAATCTGATGCCGGATGCTTGCACAAAGGACATATAAAATCATCCGGTAATTCTTCGCCTACATATTCATATCCACAAATTCTGCAACGCCATATCGTCTGACCATCCTCCGTTTGTCCAACTGCCTGTGGCTTAGGTTTAATATTATTCTGATAATACTCGTATGTTAGAGAAGGAATATCACTTAAAACTTCCATGTCAGTTATCTCACCAATGAACATTGTATGCGAACCTAAATCTTCTGTTTTATTAACAGTTACAGAAATGTATGCATTGGTACCTTGTGTAATATAATAAATACCATTTGTACCCCTGGCACACTTTTCAAATGTTTCAAACTTATTGGTATCCCTTCCTGATTGAAAGCCAAAATGTTTAAATAATTCAAATTGTGCATTCTGATTCAGGACTGATACTGTAAACTTTCCGGTTCTTTCAATCATGTCATGCGTATAATTTGATTTGTTAACACAGATACTTAACTGGTTTGGTTCTGAAGCTGCCTGAATTGCTGTATTAATAATACATCCATTGTCTTTTTCGCTTTCCCTGGCAGTTAGTACAAACAATCCGTAACTCAACTTATACATTGCCTTTTTGTCCATGCTATTCCTCCTTTTCCGATTGTAGGATATGCTTCTTTTATAAATTCATACACTTCATTTGCTGTAACATGCCTTTTCATCTCATATACAGCATTTCGTACGAGGTCTTTCTGAATAGTATTTCTTCTATTTGCCATGCATTCTCCTTATTAGGACTTGTTCTTAATAAGGATTATATATTATTTTAAAGCTTTTTTCATCAAAACAGTAATAATTCTTGTTATTCTTTTTTAATCAATTGATACCAAGTTGCTTCATCAATTCAAATGGGCGAAGTTCTCCCGACAACACTTTTTCATAATGCTCTAAAAATTCTTTTTGTGACATTATCGCCGGACAACCATAATCATCCCATTCTCCACGATTTTTCTTAGCATCAATCCCCTCACGCTGATGTTTCTCTTTCTTCTCAATCTCTGCCTGTGCCATAGCTGCATATAACTCAATTATCATACAAATCGCATTTTCTTTGTCAATCATAACAGAAAGGACGAATGCTCAAATGCCTTCGTCCCCAAAACGGTTATATATTTAGTATAAATTGTTGTAAACTTGCAATGAAAATATCTACAAGTTTAGTTAATTGTGCATTTCAGCAAATACATACTATTTGTAATCTTTGTTTTTGAGCGACGTACCGACAAACGGTATCGTTGCAAATTCCCGAGGGTTACTACGTATAACGTAATCGATATAATTAGCCACCATCAATGCGTAAGCATAGTACCCCATCGGGTTCGGATGGAAGCCCAGCCCGAACGACTTACGCATTTCGGCATCGTATACGGGCGCATGCGCAGTCATATCCAGCAAGTACGTAAAGTCAAACATATCGCACAATTTGGCAAGTTCGCTTGCGATATAACGAATATCTTTATCGCAGGCATCACCGCGAAGTTGCGGAGTAACGACAAAAATACGCGCATTTGGCTCGATCGTTTTAAGTTTGCAAACGATCGAGCCCATATTGCCGAAGAACGTATCGGCGTTATCCTGCGGACATTCTGCGTTAACGTCCTTGACGCTTCCCAACGGATGTCCGAAGACAAACGAATCGTTGTTGCCCAGCGCAATGATATACGCTTGATTCCATTGCCAAAATCCTTTTGCATCCGCCCAACTTTGCATATACTCGCGCGCGGTCATTCCGCCGCGAGAATAATTGTTGTACTTCGTCCCCGTAATGCGCTCCAAAACAGCGGGCCACGAATACTCGTACATATCGGTATAAACTGTGCTGCCGTTTTCGTCGTGGCTTTCGAACTCACCCGACGCCAAAGAATCCCCTATCACTCCTATTTGTTTGAATACACCTGCAAAACCGCACGTTTCCTTGATAATATCCAACGGCTGTTCGTTTGCGCCGAGTTCAAAACATTTGTTATCCATTTTTATTCACCGTCCTGTGTTTCTTCTTTAATTTTTTTAGGCTTATCCCATTCCGTACCCGTTACCGTTTTAAGATCCAGTCCGCGAGTTTCGCCGACAAACAGCCACATTATTACGATTGCGCCTACAAGCCCCGGCACAGTCAAACCCAAGTACATATAGCCGAACATCTTTTCGGGAATGATAGGAAGCAGTATCATAGTGATAACCGTTGCAAGTCCGCCCATAACTCCGTTAAGCAACGTGTTGATTACAGTTACGGACGAACGCAAGTTTGTAGGAGAAGACTCGGAGAACATTATTCCGCCGATAGTATCGCCCGCGCCCCAGTAACTGCCCATAAATCCGCCGATTGCAAAGCCTGTCAAATACGGAGTCCACTTGAACATACCGCTTAAAATAAACAGCAAATAGCACGCCAACGCCGAGCCAGACATCGCAATTATAGTTATTTTGCGCCCGAATTTGTCCGACACAAAACCCGATATCAACGTAAACAGCGCATTGCCTACGGGATACAAGAATAGAGCAAGAGTTATTTCTTCTTCCGTCATCAAAGCAGACTTTGCCATAACCGTACTGTACGTTGCCGTACCTAACGAAGCAAGATAGAAACAACTGCAGGCGATGATCAAAAAGCGTAATTGCCTGTGTTTGAATGCAAATTTTACAGCGGTCAGAATCCCGCCTGGAGCGTTTTGCTCGCGCTCTTCCTTACTGCGTTGTTCGCGTTCTTCGATGGGAGTTTTTAAGTACTCTATTCTTTTTGTTAAAAACGCGTTTGTTTCCTTTGCAAAAAGCAACGCGAATAACGCCATTACAAAACCGATAATTGCCGGAACTAAATATACAACGTGCCAACGCTCGCTTACATTTTGCATAAGCGTAGCCCTAAGCAACGGAACAAGCAACGTACCCAGTATCGCCACCGCTTTTACGATTGCGTAGTTACGGGCGCGGGACTTTTCGTCGGAGCATTCCAGTATGTACACACATTGCATATCGTGCGACACCATAAACCCCATCAACGTGCTACCTATCATGTAAACGTAGATATCCTTAGATAAATACACAAGGAACAGCCCTAACCCCATACATAACGTGTTAATAACCAAAAACGGCTTACGCCCGAATTTGTCCGCAAGGGGACGGTAGAAAATAATAAGCAACGTTACCGGATAGGAAATAAAACCTATGGCGGAAAAGAGCGATAATCCCGCGCCGTATTCCATACCCATATTTTTTACGAAGAATTCCGTAACTATATTCGCCTGAAACTGAATGGATATAGTAGACGCTATTTCGTCCGTTATGTAGATGAGCGACAAAATCATTAACAAGTAAATCAGATAAAACTTGTTGCTTCTTGCGCCCAACTGCTTTTCGCGGCGGATAAGTTCTTTGGCTTCGCGCGCCTGTAATCGTTCAACGTTTTTTGCCATTTTGAGTTTTCTCCTTTTGGAAATTGTAAACAAGAAAATTCTTGGTCATCTCGTCGGTAATGCCGTAGCGCTCCGCCAAATTGTGTATGGCTTGCAAAAAATCCGCACCGGAACACCCCTTGGACAACAGGTTTTCTTTTTCGATAAGTTTATTCCAAAAAACATTCAAAACAATTTCGTCGGTGGCAAGAGAAACAACCGAATGATTGCGCGTATGCACGTAAACGTTGCGAGTGCCCTCTTCGCCGACTAAGCACTCTCCGCCGTCGATTATGATTGTTGTTCTGCGGTAGGGAAACAGAGTTGAAACGTCGTTGATATTGTACGAATACACCGTTGCGCCGGCGACCGAAATACTTTCGAAGGTAAAAATATACACCTTTACTCCGCGGGATATTGCGTTTTCGATATTACTACGCAGCACTTCGAACGACTCCTGCCAAATGGACAGCGAAATTTCCGCTTGCGCGCTGTCGATAAGTTCCTTTGCCTTGGCAACGTATTTTTCTTCGCCCACTATATTCATTACGTAATCGACGTCGGCATTTTCCGTTGCGAGTTGTTGAAGTTCGCGTTCGGCGCAGGCAATATTCTTTTCGTTTTCTTCCTTAATGGTGCGGATAAGGTCTTGATACTCGATAGGCTTGTAAAAATTAGGTTCTCCGTCTATACGGATGACCGCGCCCTTTGCAATCAAACGATTGATGACCTCATAAACCAACGAACGCGCAACGCCGGACAATTTGGCGATTTCGTAGCCGTTTAGCACTTTGTGTTTTATCAACGTGCCGTATACTTTTGCCTCGTTAGATGAAAAACCGAGTTTTTCCAAAAATTCAAAACTATTCATAGTAGTTATACCCCACACCACTATTGTAATGCAAATCTTTCCGTTGTCAATACTCTTTTTAAAATATTCGATATTAAATTTGCGTTTTTTCGTCAATACGGACTATCGTCAAAGTACAGTTCGTTGTATAAATCGCCGTCTTGCCTATCGAAACGTTCTTGCTGCTCGGGTGTAAAAGATACTTTTAATTATGACTTTGTCAGCTGCCTTTACTTTTCTTATTATTCAGATCGAGTAGAAGAACGTATAATTAACAGAGAATTGATAGGGCAGCGCGAACTACTTCAGCTAAGTATGGAGACTGCCAATAACAGAATTGAAATAAGCAAGATAAATTCAGATATGATATCCATTGAAAAGCAAATCTCCGATGTTGTGGAGGGATTGAAGGATGTTGTAACAAAATCTGAGCTTGCTGATATGATGAATAGCTTCATTTCAGATGATGATGAAAAGTAGCTCATGTCCTTGCAACATTACAGGTGATGCAGGACTTGAAGGCAGGATGCAGAAAGACAGGGAAGGTAAATGGAATGGTGGTTTTGCACCATATAGATATGGAGCTGAAATTCTTAGAGGGCAGCATGATTGCCATTGATACCATCGCCGTGGAGAATAGGGTCGCCGACAATATGTATCAGCGGTCAGAATTGGACTATCTGATCTACAATGATCCGATTGGATATGCAGACTTGATATTGAACGGTGATCTCGAAATTATCTAAAAACTGTAATTGAATGTAAACCCTTAGATTAAAACTCAGCCCTCTGCCTTTTCATTGGCAGAGGGCCGTTTTTTGCTTAACAGTTATTGAGCATCCCTCAATTGCTCTACAACGCTGCATTTTGCTGCGTTGTCATACATCATGCAGGGGATCAGCCACCCCAGCAGAAGAAATACCGGAATTGTCAACAGGACAGGCAGAATGGTGAACCGATACTCGAAGAACCAGAACATACTGCCCAGCATTTTTCCCGCAAGAGGTCCCATCACCAGCGACAGCATAAAGGCCGCCGCTACGGAAGACATTGCGTAAAACAACCCCTCATAGATCAGCATGGTTTTGAGCTGCCGGTTTGTCATTCCTACAGCCTGAAGCACAGCAAATTCACGGCGGCGGGAAAGAATACCGGTCATCATGGCGTTGGAGAAATTTAGAACACCCACAAGTCCAATGATGGCACAGAGCAATCCGCCCAACAGCAGAAACATATTCTGAAAGTCTTCAAATTCGGCTCGGAGTGTTGCTTTGCTTTCATACATCAATTCGGACAAGTCATTCGCAATCAAATCAGTAAGATAATTCTCCGCAGATGCTTCTGCCTTATCATCAGGAGTATCGAACAGATAAAACATCGGGATACTCTCATGCTGGCTGTCATTATTTAGCTTTTCGATAGGAAGCACAAAACTGTAGCCTGTTGTATAATAGCGGAAACTCATAGAGTGTGGCACTGTGACATAAGCACATATTGTATATTCTACATCATGGCTTTCTGAAATCTGAAACTGTATATATTCCGATGGCGTGTTTTCATCGCAAAGGTTTCCGGTACGGCTGTCAATATCATGCCCGTCATCAATATAGGTTATGGTCTGAATAGAACCTACAGGCGGGTAAAAATCAAGATTACTTACGTTGCCATAATCATCTGTAAGGACTACTACAGCGATTGCTTTTGAATCCTCTTGGAACATAGGGGATATGTCGCCCTCAACCACAGTTAGTTTCTCAAACAGAGATTCATCCAAACCTTCGATCAATGCACGCTGGCTCACAAGATCATCACGGCGATTTTGCTGTTCCAAGAGGGCTTTTGCATTTTCCTCGGATGTATAGTGCATCATGTCCTGTAGCCAGTGTTCCTCACTCATCCAGCCATATGGCTTATAGCCCGTCAGCTTGTAACCACACCCAGAAAGGGACGGAGAAATATTGGTTTCGATTTGCTCAATTTGTTCCTGAGAGATAAAGCTGCCAGAGCGACTATAACGAAAATAGTCCGTAGAGCTTACAATAAAGTCCGCACAGGTCTGCTTTGCAAGATACTTTTCCATATCAAAGCCCCCGGTAAAAGTGACCAGAATATTGAGAAGCACCACGGAAAGCGAAAGAGAGATAACCACAAGGATAGTCTTTCTTTTATTTCGCCCCAAATTAGCAAAAGCCATTTGATGTACTTTTGCGCCATGGGTAGTACAGTGTTTCTTTTTGCTCCTTACAATTTCAGTGTACTTTGTTGCTTCTACCGGAGAAACTTTTGCAGCGATCTTACCCGGACGGGAACAGGACAGCAAAACTGTAATTAGCGCAAACAGAGCAGACGCAAAGAAAATCAACGGTGAAGTGCTGACGGTGGAAACGCCGACACCAAAAGTGGTTCGTGCCATTACGACTGGCGTCAGAGATGCACCGACACCATATCCCAACAGCAATCCAATCGGAATGCCCACAACGCACAGAAATAGTGCCTGTTGGCGTATGATGCGCCGCAACTGCCGGGGTGTGACACCAATGGTTTTCAGCAAACCATAGAATCGAATATCTCCGGTAACGGAAATCTGAAATATGTTGTAGATAATCAGATAACCTGTGAAGATTACCAACGTAAGGAAAGCGACAATCGCAATCAGTATGGATGCATCTATGCTTTCGCCAAGCTGTGAAGAAGTGTAGCCCCAGTTTACACCGATGCGTACAAGTTCCCCTTCACCTGTTTCATCCCAAGCATACCCTAAGTCCAGATCCACCTGCTCCATCTGAGCACGGATGTTCATGCTGGATGCCAGCATCACATTCAAATCAATACGGAACGGTTCCAGTCCATTGGACACAGCTTCCGATTCTATTTCTTTTGCGTATTCTTCACTGATATTGATATAGTGAACAGGACTTATATCATCATATTCCCACCATCCCGTCAGAGTAAATGTATCTGTTTTCTCATAAGGCATTTGGGATAAAGCACCAACCGTATAGGTAAGTTCAATTTCTGCTCCTAACTTCGGCTCAATACCCAGAAGTTTCAAGGCATTTGCGTCCATGGCGATTTCTTTGCCGCTCTGAGGCATGTGTCCGGTGGTAGGTTTGGCAAAGCTCCATTTGGTGCAGTTGGCATCCATAAAGCTGACTTCGGCAGGTACTTTGGCAAATGCACCGCTGTCTATATAGCCGGTACTGATGCGCTTGCCGATTTCCTTTATATTTGAATGGGCGGCAATCTTCTGAATCTGTTTTTCTGTCACTTCCTTAAAGGTTCCATGACAGTACCCACCCACCTGACGGAAGGTGTAATTCTCATAGCTGGAATTTATGGACATTATTATGGTAAACAGAGAGGTAAATAGCAGCGTTGTCAGCGTAATGGCAATGATTGCAATGATATTACGCTTACGGGATGCCCATAAAGAACGCCAGCTTAATTTCCAAATACATTTTCTATTTTTGACATTCATCGTAACTACCTCCCGTTAGTTCTGGGAGACGATCCGACCATCCTCGATACGGATAATGCGGTCTGCCATCTGCGCAATTTCTTCGTTGTGAGTGATCATTACGATTGTCTGGGCGAACTTTTGACTGGTGACTTTCAAAAGGCTCAATACATCTTGGCTGGTTTTGGAATCCAGATTACCTGTCGGTTCATCTGCCAGAATGATAGCGGGTGCTGCCGCCAGCGCACGGGCGATTGCCACACGCTGCTGCTGACCACCGGAGAGTTGATTGGGCAGGGCATCCAGACGCTCATCCAGCCCAAGGGTCTGTACAATCTGCTGTACGAAATCCTTGTTGACCTTGCCACCGTCCAGCTCAATGGGTAGAACGATATTTTCATACACATTCAGCACCGGAACAAGATTATATGCTTGGAACACAAAGCCAATTTTTCTGCGGCGGAAGATGGTCAGGGCTTCATCCTTCAGGGAGAAAATATCCTGTCCGTCCACCATGACTGTGCCGCTTGTAGGGCGGTCCAGCCCGCCCAGCATGTGCAGCAGGGTAGACTTGCCGGAGCCGGATGTGCCGACAATCGCCACAAATTCGCCTTTCTGCACACTTAAATTCACTCCGTCCAGCGCATGAACCGCATTATTGCCGGAGCCATAAATTTTTCTCAGGTTTTTTGCCTGTAAAACTTCCATAAACGAGTACCTCCATGAAAAAATCTGTATGTATGCAAAGAGATCATCCTTTGATACATACAGATTATCGCACAGGATTCTTTCCACATTCTTTCCGGCGGAAAATGAAATCTAACAGTTTTGATAGAATTGTTGTTATTTCGGCAGAAATATGGAAAACGTACTTCCTTTTCCCGGAACGGAAGCAACCTTGATATAACCGCCCTCGCCGGATATGATCTGTCGGGCAAGGTATAAGCCGATGCCGACCCCTTCCTGCTCCTGAACCGCCTTTGAACGATAAAAACGGGCAAAGATCTTAGCTTGCTCACTTTCCGGAATGCCTGTGCCGGTATCCGATATATCGATCCTTGCAAACATTTCATAGCTTACGGCAGAAATAGTAATGGTGCCATGCTCTGTATATTTGATGGCATTGTCTACGATATTAGCCAGCGCTTCTGCTGTCCATTTCATATCAAAGGCAGCAGAAATATCTGTATCATGCAGTCGCAAAGACAACCCTTTTTCAGCAGCTTTGGCGGCATATTGTTCTACTACGCTTTCAAGCAGCGGCTGCAGTGCTCCTTGCTGGGGGGAGAGTAAAATGATCCCATTTTCCAGTCTGGAAAGCTTTACGAGAGAATCAATCAGAAATCGCAGCTTTTCCGATTGTTTGTACAGTGCCTCCACATTTGCCTTCGCCGATACAGGCAGAGCTTCTTCCATCAGAAGCTCGCTGTATAATAGCAGGTTTGCAATCGGCGTTTTTGTCTGGTGGGAGATGTCCGCAATCAAGGACTTAATTCTGTCTTTCTCCTGTGCTACATTTCGAGAAGATGCTTCTGCTGCGGAAAGATAGTGAGCAAACTTTGTTTCCAATGCAGATAGCCGGCTTTCATTAAAATTGGTTTCAGAAAAGGAGCCGGTCATGGCAGCGTCCAGCATCCTTTCGATTTCTTCCATCGTTTTTCTGGCCTTTCTCCGCTCCCATAATACAACAGCTATCGCCGCCAGAAAACATAGCAGTATGATCACAATACCGGTTTTATTCATCTTTTGTCACCCAGCTATAACCGATTCCATAGACGGTTTTAATGTATTTCTGTGCACCAAGCTTATCCCTCAGACGCTTGATCGTAACGGACAAAGCATTTTCATCCACATATTCTGCGCCATCTGTCCAGATCCGGTCTACAAGGTCTCCACGGGTCATGGTCCGACCACGGTTTTCAACAAGCAGACGCAGTAATTTTTGCTCTGTTTTGCTCAATTCCACTTTTGAATCTCCCACATAAAAGGTCATAGCCTCAAAGTCAAAGTGAAATAGATCCATATGGATCGGTGCATTTTTATGGTTTGACGCTTGCTTTCGCAGTTGGGTATTCACCCTTGCCCGCAAAACCGAAAGAGAAAAGGGCTTGGTAATGTAATCATCAGCGCCCCTCTCCAGTCCGTCTACGATGTCTAGATCGGTGTCATTGGCAGTCAGCAGAATAACAGGAACCCCGGGCATGTTTTCCTTGACCTCCTGGAGCAGCTCAAACCCACTGCCATCCGGCAGATTGATATCCAACAGGATCAGGGATACACCGCCGCAAAGCAATTGCTCTCTTGCCGCTTTTAGATCATGACAGGATATAATCTGACGGTCATCTGCTTTCAGTGCTTTGCATAAGCCTTGATTCAAACCGATATCATCTTCAATAATCAATAACTGTTCCATGTATCTCACTCCTTCGTTGTTCAAATGCTACCAAGTATCGCAATAAAATATCCTAAAATAATTGTTCTGTCTCCGAAATCACGGAGGTCGTACCTAATATTACGATCGCATCAGAAAAAGAATTCGCCAGGTTCAGTGCCTGTTTCACCGAATCCGTCCATTCCGTGAGGATTCCTTCCTGCATCAGAACTTCCCTCTGATGTTGCGAAAAATGATAATGCGGATTCCCGGACCTGGTGAGGATGATGCGGGCAGCCACATCTTTCATAGACCGGACCACACCGGCATAATCCTTATCCTCCGGAATCCCCACGATAACAGTACAATTCGAAATCCCCAGATGACGCAGAACTTCTTTTACATTTTCACAGCTGGCGGAATGGATGCACGCATCCAGCAGGATAAAAGGGTCCGAACTTAGAATCTCCATCCGCCCCGGATGATGGATCGCAGACAGTTGGCAGCGAATTTGATTGCACATTGTATCTGAAAATATATCCGGAGCATTGGATTCCCGGCAAAGATCTGCCATGACATCCACGCACAGAGCCAGTGCCAGTGCGCAGTTTTTCGCCTGATGTTCTCCCAATAACGGAATCTGTAAATCAGGATAAATGTTATCTCCGATCACCACATCAAATAGCATACCGGAACAGGTATAGCGGATATTTTCTGCCTGAAAATCCCGCCCGTAAAACTTATAAGGAACCTGTAACATCTCGGCACGGCGCACCAGCACCTTCAATACTTCCGGCTCCTGCTCCGCAAAATAAACACACTTCTGCTCCCCGGTGATGACGTGGGATTTATCTTCTGCAATGGCAGTCAGCGTATCTCCCAGCTCTCTTGTATGCTCTAAGAAAATCCGATTGATCACGGCATAATCGTGACGAATGTAGTTCACATCATCATATTTTGCCCCTTTGCCGCATTCAAATACATTGAAATCTGTATGTTTTTCCGAAAAATAAGTCAGTGCCAGGTCCGCCTGAATGCCCATGGGGCTGATACATACCGAATCCGGCAGATCGGAGGCAATGTCCAAAATCTCCGGCTGGATCTCTGCCATCAGACGGCAAAAGTCGGTTTCACTGATCATGGTATCATTGACGCGGAAACGCTCTCTGAAATCCGTAATATGAGGACTGGTCATTAGGCCTACGGATAAATTTGTCTGCAGGATCCGGGAAATCATATTGGCAACGGATCCTTTTCCCTTGCTTCCGGTGACGACGACACAGGGAGCAATCGATTTCTGCCGGAGCAGAGATCTCGTCAGCTCAGGATGTCTTTTTCCGGCATCCTGAGCGGCATAGTCCTGATGTGTGGCAGCCCGCAGATAGGAAGCATAGACGAAGTCTTCTGCTTCTTTCGGCGTAGTGAATTTATGAAATTCCAGTGGTGTTCCGGAAACATTATTCATAAAAATAAGCATACCTTTCCGTAACCTGCAATTTTACCGATATTACAGTATCGTATATTTTCGTATACTGTGCAGGTACAAATATGAGATGAGTTCCTTATGCAAAGTCTGATCGTATTGTTTCCATAACTTTTGCTGCAACATTAATACAGGAGGCTTTTTCAATGCCTTCCAGTCCCGGCATAACATTGATTTCGCAAAAATAAGGTTTTTCTCTGCCAAAAAGCAGATCAATTCCCAGAAAATCCAGTCCGGTCTGTTCGTAAATATCTGCGGCTATGGTACGGATGCCGGGCGTGACAGGGTAAGGCTCTACCGAAGCGCCCAGAGCTACATTTGCACGGAAATCCCCATGGGATCTGCGCTGCATACAGGCAACGGCTTCTCCGCGGATGCTGTAAAATCGCAGATCTCTGCCGTAGCTTTTCGAGATAAATTCTTCGAAGAGCCATTCCTTAGATGAAGGGTAGTTAAGAGAGAGTTCTTCATAAGAAGCTTTATCCCGGATGCAGATGATTTCCTCGCCCATGGAGCTTTCCAGTCCTTTACCGACAAAAGGAAGCCCCAATTGTTCTACAATAGAAGAAAAAGGCAACAGTGAAGTTCCCAGAAGATATTTCGGGATCAAAAAGGCTTCGGAATGAAGTCTTCGTACCTGTTCGAATTTATTAATATAGATATTATAAGCAGCTAAAGGATTATAGCTTCGGGTGGCAAGTGCATTTATAGCATCCTTTTCCCGCCCCCATTTATAGCGGTTGATGACAAAATCCACGGGTTCCAGTATTTTACCATGATTTATAACACCATGCGGAGAGACCATAGTATCGTGGATCCCTACAATCTGCAGATCCATATCCAGGGCAGAAGCTTCCTGTACCAGACGATTGCAGGTATAAGCGTTGGTCATAGCATTATATTTTTCTATGATATATCCTCTGACAGGCATAAGGCACCTCGTAATTTCAGTATTCTCATGGTTAACATAGCAAAATGTAATCAAAATAGCAAGAAATATAGTTCTTCTATTGAAAAAGGAGCAATATCCTGCGTATAATAAGAGACATAAAAGCCTAAAGTACTACCACAGAATATATTAAGTAGAAACAAAAGAGGAGACATACAATGAAATTACTCGAAGAGCGCATTCGCAAAGACGGTACAGTAAAAGCAGGGAATGTATTAAAAGTAGATTCTTTTCTGAATCATCAGATGGACATTGATCTGTTCAATGAAATGGGAAAAGAATGGGCGCGTCTGTTCGCAGACCGTAAGATTACGAAGATCCTGACTGTGGAGGCTTCCGGTATCGGCATCGCCTGTGTGGCAGCCCAGCATTTTCATGTGCCGGTGGTATTTGCAAAAAAGTCCCAGTCCGTAAATATTGACGGTGAAGTATATTCCACCAAGATCGAATCCTTTACGCACAAAAGAGTATATGACGTGATCGTCTCCAAAAAATTCCTACATCCGGAAGATCATATTCTGATCATTGATGATTTCCTGGCCAACGGATGCGCACTGGAGGGTTTGATCGACATTGTCAATAAAGCGGGAGCTTCTGTAGAGGGTGTCGGCATTGCCGTTGAGAAGGGATTCCAGAAGGGCGGCGACCTGATCCGTTCCAAGGGTATCCGTGTAGAGTCCCTCGCAATTGTGGAAAGTATGGATGACAAAACCGGAGAGATCACATTTCGATCTTAAGAGTTAGATAACTATTCAGAACCACATTCGCAAACGAGTTAATAAAAATTTAATACTTCTCTTGACAAGAAGTCAGACAAATGCTTATACTGACTAATGTTGAGAGAGTACAATAAAGGGGTTGTATGAAGGTGTCATACACCCTTTTTGCGTTGACTCACCGGTTTATCTGCAGATCTGTGCCCGCGCTGCTACATGGATCTGTAACGAAGCAGCAGCGCAGAAAGAGGAGAATTATGAAAAAGAAAGTCGTAAGTTTACTCGCAGCTATGGCTCTCGCAGTTACTGCTCTGGCAGGATGCGGATCCAATAACGCAGCTACCACCGGCACAGATGCTGCAACTGTTGCAGCTACTACTGAGGTAGCAGCTACTACTGAGGCAGCAGCTACTACGGAAGCAGCTGGCGAAGCTGTCAGTGGTGTAAAGGCAGGTTTTATTTTCCTGCATGATGAGAACTCTACTTATGATCTGAACTTCCTGAACGGAGCAAAGGCAGCTTGTGAGAAGCTTGGCATTGAGTACATGACCAAGACCAACATTCCTGAAGGACAGGAAGCTTATGAAGCAGCTTGTGAGCTTGCTGATGCAGGCTGCAATTTCATTTTCGCAGACAGCTTTGGACATGAGGACTACATCATCGAGGCTGCTAAGGAGTATCCCAATGTTCAGTTCAGCCATGCAACAGGAACCAAGGCTCATACTGAGGGTCTTGACAACTTCCACAATGCATTTGCTTCCATTTATGATGGCCGTTACCTTGCAGGTGTCGTTGCAGGCATGAAGCTGAATGAGATGATCGCTAACGGTGATATTACTGAAGATCAGGCTAAGATGGGTTATGTAGGTGCTTATACATATGCAGAAGTTATGTCCGGTTATACATCCTTCTTCCTGGGCGCCCGTTCCGTATGCCCCAGCGTTACCATGGATGTAACCTTTACCGGTTCCTGGTATGATGAGACCGCTGAGAAAGAAGCAGCTAACAAGCTGATCGAGGGCGGATGCGTACTGATCAGCCAGCATGCAGACTCCATGGGTGCTCCTACCGCATGTGAGACCGCAGGCGTTCCCAACGTATCTTACAACGGAAGCACTGAGGCAGCCTGCCCCAATACCTTCCTGGTATCTTCCAGAGTTAACTGGGAGCCTTACTTTGAGTATGCTATTAAATGTGTAGCAGATGGAACTCCTATCGATACTGACTGGTGTGGTACTTTGGAGACCGGCTCTGTAGAGCTGAGCGATCTTGGTACTGCTGTAGCAGATGGTACCGCAGAAGCAGTAGAAGCTGCAAAGGCTGATCTGATCGCAGGCAAGGCTCATGTATATGATATCACCACCTTTACTGTAGACGGTAAGACCCTGGACAGCTATGAAGCTGATATCGATACTGATCCTGATTATACTCCCGACCATGAGGTAGTAAGTGACGGATACTTCCATGAGTCCGATGTTGCATTCCGTTCCGCTCCTTACTTCAATGTAAGAATTGATGGAATCAACCTGTTGGATGAGCAGTATTAATTGACTTATTGAAATAGCCCGGACGGCGCAGCGTTTATCGCCGCGCCGCCCTTTTTCTACCTTATGGATCTTTTGCTTGTTGTGGATGGATGAGGTAGAAAAGGGGCGGCCAGTGTGCTTATGCCAGGTATTAAAAGACCTGAAAATTGCAGGTCGTGGATAAATTGGAAAGGTGACTAGGATGGAAAAAGAGACAAAAGTAGCTGCGGTTTCAATGAAAAACATTACCAAGACTTTTGGATCCGTGATTGCCAATGATAAGGTAAATCTGGATATCTATAAGGGTGAGATATTATCGCTGCTTGGGGAAAACGGCAGCGGTAAGACGACACTGATGAATATGCTCTCCGGTATTTATTTTCCGGATGAGGGACAGATCTTTATTAACGGTAAGGAAGAGGTCATCAAATCCCCCAAGGATGCGTTACGGCTGGGAATCGGTATGGTGCATCAGCATTTTAAGCTGATCGATGTACTTTCCGCTACCGAGAATATCATTCTGGGTCTGGAAGGCAGGCTTAATATCAAGGAGGCTTCCCGGAAAATAGAGGAGATCTGTGACAAATACGGTTTTGAAGTAGATCCGAAGCAGAAAATCTATGATATGACGGTATCACAGAAGCAGACCGTGGAGATTGTAAAGGTGTTGTATCGTGGTGCGGATATCCTGATCCTGGATGAGCCTACCGCCGTACTGACACCGCAGGAGACAGAGAAGCTCTTTAACGTTCTCCGGAAAATGAGAGATGACGGCAAGGCTATTGTCATTATTACCCATAAAATGCATGAAGTGGAATCTCTGTCCGACAGGGTGGCTGTGCTTCGTAACGGTCAGTATATTGGAAGCATGCTGACAAAGGATACCACCGTTACGGAAATGACCAATATGATGGTGGGACATGCGGTTACTTTGAATATTGTCAGACCGGAACCTGTGAATCCGAAGCCCCGTATCGAAGTACAGGGACTGACCGTACGTAACGAAGAAGGTATCGTTAAGCTGAAGGACGTCTCCTTTACCGCCAATAGTGGTGAGATCCTGGGAATCGCCGGTATCTCCGGTTGTGGACAGAAGGAGCTTTTGGAAGCCATTGCAGGTCTGCAGGTAACAGAAGCCGGCACGATCAGTTATGTGGAAGATGATGGAAGTAAGGAAATGTTGATCGGCAAGGATCCGTTGAAGATCGCAGAGATGGGTGTATCGCTTTCTTTTGTACCGGAGGATCGTCTCGGAATGGGTCTGGTAGGCAATATGGATCTGACCGATAATATGATGTTACGTTCCTTCCGACAGGGACATACACCGTTTACGAACCGAAAGCCTTCCAAACAGCTTGCGACTGATGTGGTAGAAAATCTGGAGGTTGTAACCCCGGGTATCACCACTCCGGTACGCAGATTGTCCGGTGGTAATGTACAGAAGGTTCTCGTTGGAAGAGAGATTGCGTCTGCACCTACCGTACTGTTGACGGCTTATGCGGTACGTGGACTGGATATTAATTCTTCGTATACTATATATGACCTGATCAATGAACAGAAGAAAAAGGGCGTTGCCGTAATTTTCGTAGGTGAGGATCTGGATGTGCTGATGGAGCTGTCCGACCGTATCATGGTATTGTGCGGCGGAGAAGTGAGCGGTATTCTGGATGCGAGAAAGACAGACAAAAATGAGGTCGGTATGCTGATGACCAGAGTAGGAGGCAAAGAACATGAAGGAAAAGAATAAAGAGCCTTTGTTTCATATCGTAAAAAGAGATGCGCTTCCCTGGTATAAATCTCTGGGTATTCGATTTTTGGCAATCCTGCTGGCACTGATCCTGTGCGGTATCATTACGACGATCACCACGGGAATCAATCCTTTACAGGTATATCAGTCCATCGTTCTGGGTGCTTTCGGATCCGTCCGCAAGACCTGGGTCACTTTTCAGAATATAGCGATCCTGCTTTTGATCGCATTGGCATTGACTCCGGCATTTAAGATGAAATTCTGGAATATCGGCGGTGAGGGACAGGTGCTGATCGGCGGGCTGGCAGCAGCAGCCTGTATGATCTGTCTGGGAGATAAGCTTCCGAACGCAGTTGTGATCCTGTGCATGATCGTGGCAAGTCTGGCAGCAGGAGCCATCTGGGGTTTCATTCCCGCATTTTTCAAGGCGAAATGGAATACCAATGAGACGCTGTCTACGCTGATGATGAACTACATAGCTACTCAGTTGGTGGCATTTTATACGATAGTATGGGAGGTTCCCAAGGGATCCGGTAAGATCGGTATCATCAACCAGAACACCAATGTGGGCTGGCTGCCGCAGATCTTCGGTTCCAAATATCTGTTAAGTATTGTAGTGGCAGTAGTGATCACAATTTTCATGTATGTATATCTTAATTACAGCAAGCAGGGATATGAGATCTCTGTTGTGGGTGAGAGTGAAAATACTGCGAAATATGTGGGTATCAAGGTGGAAAAAGTCATTATCCGTACCATGCTGTTATCTGGTGCACTGTGTGGATTGGTAGGTCTGCTGTTGGTAGGAGGTATCAATCATACTGTGACCACCACGATTGCAGGTGGACAGGGATTTACCGCTGTACTGGTATCCTGGATGTCCAAGTTCAATCCTTTGACCATGGTATTCTCCAGCTTCCTGATCATATTCATGGATCGCGGAGCCAGTGAGATCTCTACCAATTTTGGACTGAATCATTCTTACTCCGATATTCTGACAGGTATTATCCTGTTCTTTATCATCGGCTGTGAGTTCTTCATTACTTACAGACTGCAGTTCCGTAAAAAAGCAGAAAAGGAGGAACAGTAAGCATGTGGTCATTTTTACTTGCATTTATTCCGAGAGCAATCGTACAGGGAATACCTCTGTTATACGGGAGTACCGGTGAGATCATCACGGAGAAGTCCGGTAATCTGAATCTGGGAATCCCCGGCGTCATGTATGTGGGAGGTATCTGTGGTGTCATCGGATCTTTCTTCTATGAGAGATCCGCAGGAGAAGCGGCGAACATGAATGGGTTTCTTGCCATTGCGATTCCGATGCTCTGCTGCCTGTTAGGATCCCTGTTGATGGGATTGCTGTACTGCTTCCTGACTGTTACCCTGCGGGCGAACCAGAACGTGACCGGTCTGGCAATGACCACCTTCGGTGTCGGCTTCGGTAACTTCTTTGGCGGATCCCTGATCAAGTTGGTGAACAGTGATGTACCTTCCATTGCACTGTCTGCTACCAGCAGTTATTTCAGTAAGTCACTTCCTTTTGCGGGAAAGCTTGGCTGGTTTGGCAAGCTGTTTTTATCCTATGGATTCCTGGCTTATCTGGCAGTGATCATTGCGTTTGCGGCATCGTATGTTCTGAGTCATACCAGAACCGGACTGCACTTAAGAGCAGTCGGTGAGGGCCCCAATACCGCAGATGCAGCCGGTATCAACGTATCCCGGTACAAATACATCGCTACCTGCGTGGGATGTATGATCGCAGGTCTGGGCGGACTGTACTATGTAATGGATTATGCCTGCGGTGTCTGGTCCAACGATGCGTTCGGTGACAGAGGCTGGCTTGCCATTGCGCTGGTCATCTTCACTATCTGGAGACCGAATATCAGTGTATTTGCTTCTTTCCTGTTCGGTGGTCTGTATATTCTGTATCTGTATCTGCCCACCGGTATCGAGCATATGGAGTACCAGGAGCTGTATAAGATGATCCCTTATGTTGTGACTTTACTGGTACTGGTCATCACCAGTATGCGGAGCAAGAGAGAGAATCAGCCCCCCGCAAGTCTGGGACTGGCGTACTTCAGAGAAGAAAGATAATAATTTTATAGAAAGACGATTAAAAACGGCGTTTTCCGGAAACTTCCGGAGAATGCTGTTTTTTAGTGCACATTTTGGAAAAAACTCACAGAAACTTTAGGAAAACTTTTGATTTTATTCGGATGGAATTTACCTGTGTCTGTTATGCTGAGATCAATTCAGAGAAAATAAACGGAAGGGAGAAAAAGATGAAAGTATTGATCACAACAGACTGGTACAAGCCGGCCATCAACGGAGTTGTTACTTCGGTATGCAATCTGCGGGAGGAATTACAGCAAAGAGGACATGAAGTGAAGATCCTGACCCTGTCCCGTACAGCTCATTCCTACGAAGAAGAGGGTGTGATCTATATGGGTTCCGTGAATGCCGGATATATTTATCCGGGAGCAAGACTTCGGGTGTCCCCGGGACGCGAACTGTATCGCGGGATTATAGAGTGGAATCCGGATATTGTACATTCCCAGTGTGAATTTTCTACCTTTTTCATGGCAAAAAAGATCGCAGAGGAATGTAAGACCCCTCTGGTGCATACTTACCATACTGTATACGAAGATTATACCCACTATTTTTCCCCTTACAAGAAATGGGGCAGGGATATGGTACAGTTCCTGACGCGACAGATCTCCGAGAAGGTGGACAGTATGATCGCTCCCAGCACAAAAATAGAGACATTACTAAAACGCTATGGCATTCATTGTCCGGTATCAGTGATCCCATCGGGGATTGATCTGAGTAAATATGACGCGCAGACCCGGACGGATTCCCGGGAGAGAATCCGAAGAAAATATAAAATGGACCGGAAGACCACAGTGCTTTTATATGTAGGTCGTCTGGCAAAAGAGAAGAATGTGGAAGAATTGCTGGAGTACCAGCAGAAAATTCAGGAGAGCGGCACAATACTGATGATTGTAGGCGGCGGTCCTTATTTGGAGACTTTACGGAAAAAGGCAGCAGAACTGGGTGTGACGGAAAGCGTTATTTTTACCGGAATGGTATCACCCGTTGAAGTAGCATCTTATTATCCGGCAGGAGATCTGTTCGTCAGCGCTTCCACCAGTGAGACCCAGGGGCTTACCTATGCGGAAGCACTGGCAGCAGGATTACCGTTATTATGCAGAAGGGATCAATGCCTGCGGGCGGTTGTGGAAGAGGGAAAAAACGGCTGGCAGTACCGGACCGAAGAGGAATTCTTGAAAGACCTGAAGAACTGGAAGGAGAAAGAAGACGATGAACGCAGAGGAATGTGCAGTTATGCAAAACAGTCCGCAGAAATATTTTCCCAAAAAAGATTTGCGGGAAGCATGGAACAACTATACAAGCGACAGATCGAAGAAAAACAGGTCGAAAGAGAAAAACGCTTGGCAAAGAGCCGTCAATATTGCATCCTGGGTTAGTCTGATCCTCTGTGGAATACTGGCAGTCTGGAGCTATCAGAGCGGCATTTTCCAATCGGTGGAGACTATGCAGCAGTTTGTGAACCGTTTCGGAATGATCGGTGCACTGATCTTCGTGCTGATCCAGATCGTTCAGGTGGTGTTTCCCATCATACCGGGTGGCATCAGCTGTCTGGCAGGAGTGCTGCTCTTTGGAGCGGTGCCGGGATTTTTCTATAATTATATAGGAATCTGTGTGGGTTCCTGTATTGCTTTTGGAATAGCAAGAAGTCTGGGAAGACCGGTGCTGTACAAGATGTTTCCCGGGAAAATAATTGAAAAATACCTGATATGGACGGAGCTAAAGGGGAGATTTTTGAAATTATTTACACTGGCAATCTTTCTGCCGGTGGCACCGGATGATTTTCTCTGTTATCTCGCCGGAACGACGAATATGACATGGAAACAGTTTGTGACAGTCATCTTTTTGGGAAAGCCTTTCTCCATTGCGCTGTATAGTCTGGGACTGACGACACTGTTCCAGGTGATTTTCCACCTATTATAGGAGAGTATACTTATGAAAATTTATATATATAAAGGCGGACTTTCACTGGTGGCAAAAAGCGGCGTCGGCAGCGCCATACGCCATCAGGAGAAGATGCTGCGAGCAGCAAAAGTGACCGTGACGGACGTCTGGAAAGAGGCGGATATCGTACAGATCAATACCGTATTGCCTGATTCGCCGCTGGTGGCACGGCGGGCAAGACGGCAGGGGAAAAAGGTTGTCTATTATGGGCATTCCACTATGGAAGATTTTAAGAATTCTTTTATCGGTTCCAATCTGGCGGCTCCTTTATTCAAAAAATGGATCCGCCATTGTTATAGACAGGGAGATGTGGTTATCACACCAACGGAATACTCCCGGGAATTGTTAATGAAATATGATCTGCATCGGGAGATTTACGCACTGACCAATGGTGTGGACACTGAATTTTTCCACAAAACAGAGCAGGCAGGTGGACGATTCCGGATATTTTTTCATCTTCCTGTGGATAAAAAGGTCGTGATATCCGCCGGGCATCTGATTCACAGAAAAGGAATCGAGGATTTTCTGGAAATGGCAAAAAGGATGCCAGACATTATTTTTCTATGGTTTGGGGGCGGGAACAATGCATTGATTCCGGCAGAGATCAAAAAGGCTGTGGCAGAGAAGCCGGAAAATGTGATCTTTGCCGGTTTCCAACCGTCCGGGATCCTGCGGGATGCGTACTGTGGTGCGGATGCATTTGCTTTTTTCAGTTATGAAGAGACGGAAGGAATCGTGGTATTGGAGGCATTATCCTGTGAGATTCCTGTGATCGTGAGAGACATTCCGGTGTATGAAGGGTGGCTTACCGACGGCGAGCAGGTGCGCAAAGCCAGCAATCCGGATTCCTACGAGCAGGCAGTCCGAGACATCTTGTATGAAGAACCGCGGGAAAAAGTAAGACGCAGAATCCGGGCAGGCAGGGCACTGGCGGAGGAACACAGCATGCGGGCGACAGGTGAGAAACTGTATCAGATAGAGCAGAAGCTTTTGTAGACATCCCTCTTGCAAATTCAGAGTCTTTATCATAAAATGAGAGTACCTTACAAAGGAGGTGCTTACGATGAACCTTGTAATTACTATCAGCCGAAGATTCGGAACAGGAGCCAGTCTGATCGCACAGGAGCTGTCTGAGAAGCTGGAGGTGCCGGTATATGATAAGGCGTACATAGAGCATGAACTGGATGGTGACAGTTATGCTACGGAAGCGGAGGTTATTAAGGAATTGGCGGAACATCCCTGTATTATTCTGGGACGTTGTGCATCCGAGATCCTGAAGGATCAGCCGAATGTATTTAACGTGTATGTGTGCGCGGATAAGGAAGATCGTATTGAACGTATCATGAAGAAGGAAAGTCTTCCCCACGATGAGGCAAAAGAAATGCTTGAGAAAAATGATGCGGAGCGCGCCGACTATTATTATGAAAATACCGGTAAAGTGTGGGGTGATGTGAATAATTATCATATGATCCTCGATACCACCAAACTGGGAATCGAAAATTGTGCGGATATCCTGATTCGGTATTTTGAAAGAGTGGAAATTATTTGACAGCCCGGAATGCGAATGGGCGTTACGATTTCGAGAGTATACAGTACGAAGAAATCGTTTAGGATATAAATAGGGAATAGATTGTAAACAGATGTCTCACACGGACATCTGTTTTTCTGTGAAAAACATCTTAAACATAGTAATAAAATTAATCAATAATGTTACATTATAAAATTGAATGTATGGTTTAAAATATAACAAAAAATGATATATGCAATTAAAAATTTTAATCAAATAATAAAACGGAATAATCACCGAATAAAATAGCCTTTTTCTTGAATTCATAGGTATATGACAAAAATGTTACATTAAAATACATCAATTAACAAGATAAGAATATATCTTGCTTACAGAAATTATGAGTGTTAAGATAATGCAATCAGATAAGTGAAAATAGTAAAAACAGCAGGTTTTGAAAATAAAAAGTAATCATACGGCAGGAGGATTTCCATGAACAGCGCAGACATTGCAGCAAAATATCAGAAAACTTATTTTATGCCCCCCGAGGTGACCTACGACTGGGTAAAAAAGGACAGTATTACCAAGCCCCCTATCTGGTGCAGCGTTGACTTAAGAGACGGCAACCAGGCATTGATCGATCCCATGAGTCTGGAAGATAAGCTGGAATTCTTCAAGATGTTGGTAAAGATCGGTTTCAAGGAGATCGAGGTTGGTTTTCCCGCTTCCTCCGATACGGAGTACAATTTTATCCGTGCATTAATTGAACGAGACATGATCCCGGAGGATGTGACCATTCAGGTATTGACGCAGGCGAGAGAGCATATCATCCGCAAGACCTTCGAAGCAGTCAAGGGTGCGCCCCACGCAGTGATCCATCTGTATAATTCTACTTCCGTAGAACAGAGAGAACAGGTATTTAAGAAGGACAAGGAAGCTATTAAGAAGCTGGCGGTAGACGGTGCCCGGATGTTAAAGAATCTGGCAGATGAGACCGAAGGTAACTTCACCTTTGAGTACAGCCCGGAGAGCTTTTCTCAGACCGAGGTGGATTATGCATTGGAAGTCTGCAATGCAGTACTGGAGGTATGGAAACCCACCGCTGACCGCAAGGCTATCATCAATCTGCCTACCACCGTACAGGTGGCAATGCCTCACGTATTTGCGTGTCAGGTAGAATATATGCACAAGCATTTGAAATATCGTGATAATGTAGTACTCAGCGTACATCCCCATAACGACAGAGGCTGCGGTATCAGTGATGCGGAGTTTGGCGTACTGGCCGGAGCAGATCGTGTGGAGGGTACTTTGTTCGGCAATGGCGAGCGTACCGGTAATGTAGATCTGGTAACCGTTGCACTGAATATGATGTGTCACGGTGTAGACAGCAGACTGGATTTCTCTCATATTATGGAGATCCGTGAAGCTTATGAGAATTTCACCGGTATGAAGGTGCATGAGAGAGTTCCTTATGCGGGAGATCTGGTATTTACCGCATTTTCAGGTTCCCATCAGGATGCCATCAGTAAAGGTATGGCATGGCAGAAGGAAGGCAGGACCGGCAAGCGCTGGGATATTCCTTACCTGCCTATCGATCCTGCAGATGTGGGAAGAGAGTACGAATCCGATGTTATCCGTATCAACAGCGTATCCGGTAAGGGCGGCGTAGCATTCGTATTGAAGCAGCAGTTTGGATTCTCACTGCCTGCAGCTATGAAGGAAGAAGTCGGCTACCTGGTAAAGGGTATCTCCGACAGGCGTCATCAGGAATTACTTCCCAAGGAGATCTACGCGATCTTCGAGGAAAATTATATTTATCCCCGTAGTATCTTCAATGTTCCGGAGTGTCACTTCAAGCAGGAGAACGGTATTCAGGCAGAAGTGACCATTGATCAGGGCGGCGCTTCCAGAACCATTACCACCATGGGTAATGGACGTCTCGACGCAGTCAGCAATGCTATTAAGACATACTTCGGTATTACCTATGAACTGTCTGTTTACGAAGAACATGCGATTTCCAGAGGTTCCAACTCTAAGGCAGCTACCTATGTAGGCATCGTCCATGACGGTAAGTTCTACTGGGGTGTCGGCGTGGATGAAGATATCATCAAGAGTTCCATCGCAGCATTGGTATCCGCTGTGAACAAGCTGGCAGCAGAGCAGCATATCACTTCCGGCAGAGAGGAGCGGATCGTGGAGATCATCAGTTTCATCCAGAAGAACTACGTGGATGTAACACTGGATATGCTGGTAGATACCTTCCATCTCTCCAAACCGTATTTGTCCAAATACATTAAGGAAAAGGCCGGCATGACCTTCCAGGAGGTTGTAAGGGAAGAACGCATGAAGAAGGCAAGAATGCTCTTGAAGGAAACCAACCAGACAGTAGAGACCATAGCAGCTAACGTTGGTTACGAGAATGTGGAGCATTTCAATCGCCTGTTCAAAAAGGCTTATGATATGACTCCGGTACAGTATCGGAAACAGAGTGCGGAATAACAGGAGTCTATTCAGCAAATTAAATTTAGGAATGGCTTTTTAAGTGTTGATTATCGGGTAAACAAAGTATAACATAATTTTATCATTGTATAAAAATATGCTGAATATTGACAATTTATGACAGTAAAGTTATACTAAAGTAGTATGTGGTCATAGAATAAGACCACAACTTATGGAGGGACAAGATAATGAATAACAGAGAGAAAGCAAAGGCAGTACAAAAGAAATTCAACCAGCGACTGGGAATTTATTACGGCGTGATGGCAGCAGGTGTCATTGTGGCAGCCATCGGACTGATGACACAGATCAACGTATTGACCCTGCTGGGAGTGGTAGCATTTTTTGCAGGATTAGTGATCCTCAGCTGGGTAGACGGGTATACCGAGTATGCAAAACGTGTTATGACAGCAAAAGCTCTGATGGGTGAAGAGATGCCCGAGGATGTGGTAAATGCCGGTATTGAACTGGTAAAGAAGCAAGGTGGAAGCCTGTCTGCACTTAAGAGCCAGACCAGAGAGTTCTCTCATATTTTATATCATCTGTGCCAGGGTATTTTCACCGGGGCAGCCATGCTGGAGAAGATCCCCGGACTGAAGTCTGTATCCGGTATTGCACAGAGTATGATCAAGAAAGCTTACAGAAGAATCAATCTGTTGTTAGAGGGTTATCTGTTTGCAAAATACGGCGAGATGACCAAGGAGACTTATTATGACGGCGTATCTCTGTTGTTACAGGATGGCAGGACTTTTCTGGTAAAATCCGTAAAAGATGCCGCTGTATCTGAATTGCTGGTAACCCTGAGTGTGATCGGTACTCTGGTATTTGTAGCTTTGGGCGGCATACTGAAAAATGTTGTGTTTGTTGTATTGGGCATTGCCTGTGTGGTTCTGTATGTGGTAGTAGGCATTGTATATGACAGCAACAAAGATTTCGATATGTTGGCAAGCTATATTGAGTATGCTTCCACACATGAAGTCAACGAAGAGTATCGTAACAGCCTGCTGGCAGCGACGGATGCCGCTACTCAGGTGAACATGGTAGCCGGTGCACTGAAGAACCCTGCCGTAAATGGTATTATGGGCGCGGCCGGAGCAGCAGAGAAGCTGTTTGGAAATAAAGATGAGAAATAAGAATTAGGCCATACCCATTCGCAGACACTGAAGTGCCTGCGGATGTACGGTTGTCGCCGTATAAATCCAAAAAGAAAGATACGCCTTTGTGAGCAAGTTCCAAGGAGCTGCGCCATGCGCATTCGTAGACGCGCTGCGTCTACTTCATGTACGGCTGTCGCCGTATAAATCCAAAAAGAAAGATACACCTCTGTGAGCAAGCTCCCACGGTGTATCTTTCTTTTTGTCTTTGCATGGCTTGTAGCTTTTAACATAATGACAGGTCTGAAAAACAAAAATAGGTAGAAATATTTGTTTTTTTCGATTATGATGAAAACATAGAGCAAGAGAATTCGTATCGCGGCATCGGCCGGAGCGACAAGAGTAAGAACATATAAATGGACGGGGCTTACACAGTAAGCAGATAGGAGTAGAAAATGGAAATGAAAGAGACGATTCTGAAGACTTTCGCAGAAGTATTTGGAGATGCAGAGGGCGCCAAGGCTTATTTTGCACCGGGACGTGTAAATCTGATCGGTGAACATACCGACTATAACGGCGGACATGTATTCCCCTGTGCACTGACCATTGGTACTTACGGCGTGGCAAGAAAAAGAAACGACAATAAACTGCGTTTCTATTCCATGAATTTCGATCAGCTGGGCGTGATCGAGTCTTCTCTGGATGACCTGGTACCCAGCAAGGAAGCGAATTGGACCAATTATCCCAAGGGAGTGATCTGGGCTTTCGGTGAGAAGGGCATGAAAGTGACTTCCGGTATGGATCTGCTGTTGAACGGTAATATCCCCAACGGTTCCGGACTTTCTTCTTCCGCTTCCGTAGAAGTGCTGACCGGCTACATCCTGAGGGATTTCTTCGGCTTTGATGTGACCAATCAGGATCTGGCGCTGATCGGACAGTTCTCCGAGAACAAATACAACAAGGTAAACTGCGGTATCATGGATCAGTTTGCCATTGCCATGGGTAAAAAGGACAACGCTATTTTTCTGGATACTGCGACTCTGGAGTATGAGTATGCACCGATCCATCTGGAGAATGCGAAGATCGTGATCGCATGCAGTAATAAAAAGAGAGGCCTGGGAGATTCCAAGTACAATGAGCGCCGCAGTGAGTGTGAGACCGCACTGGCAGAGCTTCAGCAGGTAGTGAAGATCAAGACGCTGGGCGACCTGGATGAGGAGACCTTTGAGAAGTTCAAGGCTATTATCAAGAGTGATGTCCGCAGAAAGCGTGCAAAGCATGCGGTATATGAGAATCAGAGAACGATCCGTGCGGTTGAAGCGCTGAAGAATAATGATGTGAAGCTGTTTGGTGAGCTGATGAATGCATCCCACGTATCCCTGCGGGATGATTATGAAGTAACCGGTATTGAGCTGGATACTCTGGTAGAGGAAGCATGGAAGGTAGATGGTGTCATTGGATCCCGTATGACCGGTGCAGGCTTCGGCGGATGTACCGTAAGTATTGTGAAGGATGAAGCTATTGATACCTTTATCGAGCGGGTAGGCAAGGCATACAAGGAAAAGATCGGCTATGCGGCTGATTTCTATGTAGTAGAGATCGGTGACGGCCCTCAGACACTGTAAGGAGAAAAGAAAATGGATATTCAGGTATTAATTCGTAAATTAGTATCCTACGGAGTACAGACAGGACTGGTTCCGGAGGAAGATGTGATCTATACCACCAACCGTCTGTTGGAGCTGTTTGAACTGGATGAGCTGGAAGACCGTGACAATGTGACCATGCGCGAGGATGAACTGGAAGAGGTTCTGAAGGGCATGCTGGATTACGCTTATGAAAAAGGTATTCTCAAGGAGAACAGCGTGGTATACCGCGATCTGTTCGATACGAAGATCATGGGACTGCTGATGCCAAGACCCAGTGAAGTGATCCGTCATTTCCATGAGCTGTACGAGCAGGTATCTCCTGAGGCAGCTACCGACTATTATTATAAATTGAGCAGAGATTCCGATTATATCCGCCGCTATCGTATCTGCAAGGATATGAAATGGGTGGCTCCCACCAAATATGGCGATCTGGATATTACCATCAACCTGTCCAAGCCCGAGAAGGATCCCAAAGCTATCGCCGCAGCAAAGCTGGCAAAGCAGTCCGGTTATCCGAAATGCCTGTTGTGCCGTGAAAATGAGGGTTATGCAGGCCGTGTGAACCATCCTGCCCGTCAGAACCACCGTATCATTCCGGTGACCATTAACGGCAGCCAGTGGGGATTCCAGTATTCTCCGTATGTATATTATAATGAGCACTGCATCGTATTTAACTCTCAGCATGTGCCTATGAAGATCGAGCATGCGACCTTCTGTAAGCTGTTTGATTTCGTAAAGCAGTTCCCTCATTATTTTGTAGGTTCCAATGCGGATCTGCCCATCGTAGGCGGTTCCATCTTAAGCCACGATCATTTCCAGGGTGGCCATTACGAGTTTGCCATGGCGAAAGCTCCGGTAGAGAGAACGTTCTCCGTAGCCGGTTTCGAGGATGTGGATGCCGGTATCGTGGCATGGCCTATGTCCGTGATCCGTCTTAGCGGTACGGATACTGACCGTATCATTGCACTGGCAGATGTAATCCTGAACAAGTGGAGAGAATATACGGATGAAGAGGCATTTATCTATGCCTACACCGATAACGAGCCTCATAACACCATCACTCCCATTGCAAGAAAGAGAGGAGACAAGTTCGAACTGGATCTGGTGCTGCGTAACAATATCACCACAGAGGAGCATCCGCTGGGAGTCTATCATCCCCATGCAAAGCTGCATCATATCAAAAAAGAGAATATCGGCCTGATCGAGGTTATGGGTCTGGCAGTACTGCCTGCCCGCCTGAAGGGCGAGATGGCGCATCTGAAGGAAGCAATCCTCGCCGGTAAAGACTTAAGAGCTGATGAGGAACTGGCAAAGCATGCAGACTGGGTAGACGAGTTCCGTCCGAAATACGATGCCATCACTGCTGAGAACATCGACGGTATCGTAGAGAAGGAGATCGGTCTGGTATTCATGCAGGTATTGGAAGATGCCGGTGTCTATAAGAGAACTGAAGAAGGCCAGAAGGCGTTCGATCGTTTTGTAAAGAGCTTATAATCATATTTTTGTTGAATGTTTGTTGTACATTTGTTGCGAGGAAAAGGAATTGTGGTGACACAATTCTTTTTTCTTAGTATAATAATCCCATGAAATTCTTATTAACAGCTATTAATGCAAAATTCATACATTCCAATCCTGCTATTTACAGCCTGCGGGCAGGTGTGGGAGAAAAGTTACAGCCTTATGTGGAACTGGCGGAATTCACCATCAATGAATCTCTGGAAAGTATTCTGGAGGGGATCTGGAAGCGTCAGCCAAAGGTAATAGGATTTTCCTGTTATATCTGGAACTGGAAGCTGATCCGGGAAATTCTGACGGAATTGCCGAAGATCCTGCCGGATACGGAGATCTGGCTGGGAGGACCGGAGGTGACTTATGATGGACCGGGGCTTTTAAGAGAGTTTCCTCAGGTTACCGGAATCATGGTGGGAGAAGGAGAAGTTACCTTCCGAGAGGTACTGGGCCAATATGTGCGGGAAGCAGAAAGCACCGGACAGTCCGAACAGCAACCCGAACCCGACAGCATAGAACAGCAGGCAGCAGATCGAACGGGAACGCTTGCAGGAAAGTCTGTGGCAGAGCGCTTTGGACAGATCCCCGGTCTGTGTCTTGCCTCCGGTTATACGGCACCTAGAGAACTGACGGACTTGACCACACTTCCTTTTCTCTATGAGGATATGGAGCCTTTTACGAATCGTATCATCTATTATGAGACCAGTAGAGGATGCCCTTACCGGTGCAGCTATTGCCTGTCCTCCATAGATAAAAAAGTGAGACTACGTGACATAGATGTCGTAAAAAGAGAACTGCAGTTTTTCCTGGATCAAAACGTAAAACAGGTGAAGTTCATTGACCGGACGTTCAATTGTGATCACAAACATGCCATGGAGATATGGGAGTATATTTACAAACATGACAATGGCGTCACCAACTTCCATTTCGAGATTTCCGCGGACATTTTGCGCGAAGAAGAGATTGTCCTGCTGAACCGCTTCCGTCCGGGACTGGCACAGCTGGAGATTGGGGTACAGTCTACGAATCCGGAGACGATAAGAGCCATTCACCGTGTCATGGATGTGGACAAGCTGGAGAAAATTGTTGCGGCCATTCACAGAGGACAGAATATACATCAGCATTTGGATCTGATCGCGGGTCTTCCTTATGAAGATTATGAGAGCTTCGGCAGATCCTTTGACAGGGTGTATGCAATGCAGCCGGAGCAGTTACAGTTAGGCTTCCTGAAGGTATTAAAGGGATCCGATATGCATGAGCATGCACAGGAGTATGGAATTCGCTATCTGGAACTGCCGCCCTATGAAGTGTTGTACACGAACTGGATCAGCTATGGAGAGATCCGGAGACTGAAACGGATCGAAGAGATGGTAGAGCTGTATTATAACAGTGGCCAGTTCACTCATACCCTGCCTGTATTGGAAAAAGCATTTTCCGGTCCGTTTGCCATGTATGAGGCACTGGCGGATTATTATCAGGAACAGGGATATTTTACGAACAGTCCGGCCAGAGCTTACCGTTATCAGATCTTATTGGAGTTCGCAGCGATGAAAGATCCGGCCAACCGTGAGATTTACAGAGAACTTCTGACGTATGATATGTACCTTCGGGAGAACCTGAAGAGCAGGCCTGCGTTTGCGGCAGAGATCACGGAAGAGGAAAAACAGAATATCCGCCGTTTTTACCAGACGGAAGAGCAGGAGAGACATTATCTTCCTGCCTATGATCAGTATGACTGGAAACAGTTAAGCCGAATGACACACTTAGAACCGTTCCGCTATCCGGAACCTCATTATGTTCTGTTTGATTATCAAGAACGGAATCCGCTCAATTATGAAGCCAAGGTACAAGTGATCGCGAATCCAATACTATAAGTACAGGAGAAGACCGGTTCATAAGAATTGAGGTAGGCAGTCAGAATATATCGGAGGAACCGGCTGCAAAATGGAGATCAGTATGTATGACACTTATGTCAGTATAGATTTGGAGACCACGGGACTGAATCCCAAGAGAGATCGGATCATAGAGATCGGAGCAATCCGTGTGGAGCAGGGACAGATTGTGGAAGAATTTTCTACGTTTGTGGATCCGGGGCGGAAATTGGAAGAACGGATCACAGAACTTACGGGAATCCGGGACGAAGACCTTGCGGATGCACCTCAGCTGGATGAGGTTTTCCCAAAATTATTGGAATTTATGGGAGAATTACCGTTGCTGGGACACAGCATTTTGTTTGATTATTCTTTTTTGAAAAAGGCAGCAGTGGACAGGAAGATTACTTTTGAGAGATCGGCGGTGGACACTTTGCAGATTGCTCGGAGATATCTGCAGGAACTGCCTCATCGTAATCTGGGGTATCTGTGTCAGTATTATGAGATCCCGCATCATGCACACCGGGCTCTGGAGGATGCGAAAGCAACGGACCGGTTGTTCCGAAAGCTGGTAGAGCAGTTTTACAGGGAGGAAACCGGTGGACAGGCATCGACAGAAGCTGTCGGAAAATTGGCAAAGAAGAATTTATTTGAGCCGCAGCCATTACATTTTCAGGTAAAAAGAGATACGCCTGCGACGAAACCGCAAAAAGAGCGGTTATATCGTCTGGCAGAGCAGCATAAGATAACTTTGGAGGTCGATGTGGAAAAGCTTACCCGCAGTGAGGCGAGCAGGCTTGCGGATAAGATTCTTGCAAAGTACGGACGATAGAATTACGCAAAGCGGAACGCAGTCCTTCCGCACGGTGGATCAGATCGGCAATTTTGTCATATTCCTTCCGGCCGTCATAGATTTTAGCCAGCGCATAGTAAGTATGGCTGACGTCGGTGCCGATGGAGACGGCATACGCGAGAACCGTTTCCGCATCATCTGTCAGACCGGAATCCAGAAGCAGATCGGCCCATTGCTGCAGAGTACGTACTAATACAGTGTAATTCTGATCGTATTGGGACAGCGGTGTAATGTTCGCAGTGCCGTATTCCAGCTTCAGATCCGTGTTAGTGAATCCTGTGAGATTTACGATCGGCTGTGTGGACAGAGAAGTAAGGAGACTACGGTATTCTTCGGCTCTTTCGTTGTCCGGAAGAGCATCCACGGGAAGCTTATCCAGGGGGATTTTTACATAGTCCAGATCATCCAGAGGCTTTTTGCGGACGGAGTTGGCTTTCCGCTCTCTGGCCCAGAATTCTTTTTCCCTGTTTTCCGCGATGCGCTGTTGGCGTTTGGTAGCATGTGCCACTACGGCAATCAGTATGATTAAACTTGCCAAAATCTTTAAACTCATATATAATATCCTTTCAGAGTAAAAGTGATTTTTGAAGCATTTATGGAGGTTTTTACCATGTTTAATATGAATAATAAAAAAGTAAAACAGCGAATCTCCGCAGCTATCATCGTGCTGCTTGTGATTGCTATGATTGTACCTACTATAACATCTATTTTTTACTAATTCAACTGCGGATGGAACAGTAGACGTGCCCGAAGGAAGGGCAGAGGAGTATTATGAAAAAATATCGTAAGGGATTTTACGGCATTCTGTTATTGACTTTGACGATGTTGTTCGGAATGACAGCGCAGGCCAAGACAGATGATACTATTAAGACAGGAATTTATGCCGGGGATGTGGAACTGTCCGGAATGACGGCACAGGAAGCAACAGCGGTTATCGAAGAACATATCGAAGGTCTGAAGGACGTGGAGATCACACTGCTTGCGGCAAATGATCATGATGTGACCACCACAGCCGGAGATCTGGGTGTGACCTGGAAGAATCCGGAGCTGGTGCAGGAAGCATTGGAACTGGGGACACATGGAAATGTCATTGAGCGTTACAAGACCCTGATGGATCTGCAGCATGAAAATTACGTATATCCCATTGAACTGGATTTTGACTTGCAGGCGATCAACGATCTGCTGACCAGATGCACCAAGTATGATCAGGAAGCCATCAATGTCTCTCTGAAGCGGGACGGCGGCAAATTTACCGTGGTTGAAGGTCAGACCGGATATGTGCTGGATGTAGAGAAATCTATCGATGCGGTATATGACTATCTGACAGAAGAATGGAATCATGAGGCTTGCAGCATTCCTTTGGAGATCGTAGTGGATGAGCCGAAGGGAAGTGCTGAGGAACTGGCACAGGTAACGGATGTACTGGGAAGCTTTACCACATCTTATAAGACATCCGGATCCTCCAGAAGTGCAAATGTAGCGAACGGCTGTAGTCTGATCAACGGAACGACCCTGTATCCGGGAGAAGAATTCTCTACTTATAAGACAGTATCTCCTTTTTCCGTGGCGAACGGCTATTACATGGCGGGTTCTTATGTCAGCGGAAAAGTGGTAGACAGTCTGGGCGGCGGTATCTGCCAGGTATCCACTACCCTGTACAATGCAGTATTACTTGCGGAGCTGGAAGTAACGGAACGTTATAATCATTCCATGATCGTAGGCTATGTGGACCCTTCCGCAGATGCAGCGATTGCTGAGAGCTCCGGCAAAGATTTTAAGTTTGTAAACAATACAGATGCACCGATCTACATAGAAGGCTATACGCATGACAAGCAGATCACGTTCAACATCTATGGCAAGGAGAGCAGAGCTGCCGGACATTCGGTACGTTATGAAAGTGAAGTGCTGGAGACGATCACACCCCCTGCGGATCAGATCTATGCTGATGCCGGTCAGCCCATCGGTTATATCGTAACCGAGAGTGCGCATATCGGATATAAGGCAAGACTGTGGAAGATCACGATGGAAAACGGTGTAGAGGTCAGCAGAGAGCAGGTCAACAGCAGTACTTATAAGATGGTGCCCCGAAGTGCTACTGTTGGAACCGCTACCTCGGATCCCCAGGCATATGAAGAGATCATGGCAGCTATCAGTACAGCGAACATTGATCATGTGAAAAACGTGGCAGCAGCGTTAAATGCAAGAGCAGCAGCGGCTGCTGGGCAGACAGAAATCGTAGACGACTAAAGGTGAGACAATGAACAGCGGCAAGGTACCCGTGAACGTCCTGAAACGTTCCGTTCTCAGACAATTGAAAAATAAAAGGACAGAAATAGCAAATAGCGCAGGTCTGGGGGCAGACTGCGCTGTTTTTGCGCCTTTTTCCAAGGGACAGATGGTAACCTGCGTTCAGGAAGGTGTCGTAGAACTTCAGTGTGAGAACGACCTGGCAGAGGCGGAGAGAGAGGATCTGTCCGTGATGCCGATGCGTCGTATTTTCCAAAAGTGTGCAAACAATCTGGCAGCGGCGGGCGCAGAGCCTGTGGCGGCAGAGCTGGTGATCTTCCTGCCGGAGACGGTGGAGGAGCCGGAACTGAAGGCTCTGATGGAAGAGGCAGAGAGAGCAGCCACAGATCTGAATATCCAGATCATCGGCGGTCAGACCAGAGTAAGCTCTGCGGTAAGACAGCCGATTGCTACGGCAACGGGATACGGTATCCTGAGTGAAGTTGCAGTGACGCAGGTATCCGCAGGGAAAAATCTGGCGGGTCAGGATATCATTATTACCAAGTGGATCGGTTTGGAGGGTACCGCGGATCTGGCGACCCGGAACCGTGAAAAGCTTCTTGAGAGATACCCGGCGTATCTGGTGGAAGAAGCAGCGGCGTTTGACCGGTATTATTCTATTTTACCGGAGGCCGCTACCGCCGTGAAGTCCGGCGGTTGTACCATGCATGATGTCTCCGAGGGCGGTGTATTTGCAGCGCTGTGGGAGATGGCAGAGGGTGCAGGTGTTGGACTGACAATAGATATGAAGAAGCTTCCTCTCAGACAGGAGACAGTGGAGGTATGTGAATTCTGTAATGTAAATCCTTATGAACTCAGATCCGGCGGCAGCCTGATCATTGCTAGTCCGGAAGGAACTGCAGTGGTGGAAGCACTGGCGGCAGAGGGAATTCCGGCAGTGATCGTAGGAAGATTTACAGACAGTAATGAACGACTGATCCTGAATGAGGACGAAGTCCGTTATATGGATCGTCCTCAGAGAGATGAGATTTATAAAAGCGTGTAAAATTCTGAATCCACCCCTTATGTAAGGGAAAATGCAATATAAAAGTTATAAAGGAGATAGTGGCATGAGAGAAGAATTATTAGCGATCATAGAGAAGAACAGCAGGATCGATCTGAAGGAACTGGCAGTGATCCTGGGAGTGGAAGAGATCGATGTGGTAAATGAACTGGCAGCACTGGAGGCAGAGGGGATCATCTGTGGTTATCATACTCTGATCAACTGGGAGAAAACAGACATTGAAAAAGTAAGTGCTCTGATCGAGGTACGTGTGACTCCCCAGAGAGGCCAGGGCTTTGACAGCATTGCAGAGCGTATCTACAAATATCCTGAAGTGCGCAGTGTGTATCTGATGTCCGGAGCGTATGATCTGATGGTCATTCTGGAGGGTAAGACCCTGCGGGAGGTATCTAATTTTGTATCTGACAAGCTGTCCACACTGGATTCCGTGCTGAGTACAGCAACGCATTTTATCCTGAAGAAATACAAGGATCACGGAACCGCATTTGCTACGAAAAAAGAAGATGAAAGAGAGATGATCACTCCATGAGAAATCCATTAGCAGATAAAGTAGTGGATATCAAGCCATCGGGTATCCGCAAATTTTTTGACATTGTAAGCGAGATGCAGGATGCCATCTCTCTGGGTGTGGGAGAACCGGATTTTGATACTCCCTGGCACATCCGGGACGAGGGTATCTATTCCCTGGAAAAAGGAAGAACCTTTTATACCTCCAATGCGGGTCTGAAGGATCTGCGTCAGGAGATCTGCAACACGATCCGGAGAAAGCAGGGCGTATCCTATGACTGGCAGCATGAAGTGCTGGTGACTGTCGGTGGCTCTGAGGCAATCGATATCGGGCTGCGTGCCATGTGCAATCCGGGAGATGAAGTCCTGATCCCCCAGCCCAGCTACGTATCTTATGAGCCCTGTGCGATCTTGGCAGGAGCGACTCCGGTGATCATTGACCTGAAGGCAGAGAATGAATTCCGCCTGACAGCAGAGGAGCTGGAGGCAGCCATTACGGACAAGACGAAGGTACTGATCCTTCCGTTTCCCAACAATCCCACGGGAGCCATTATGGAAAAGTCTGACCTCGAGGCTATTGCAAAGATCATTGAGGAGCATGACATTTTTGTCATGTCCGATGAGATCTATTCAGAGCTTACCTATAAAGAGAAGCATGTTTCCATTATCAGTCTTCCCGGCATGAAGGAGAGAACCGTTTATATCAACGGTTTCTCCAAGGCATATGCCATGACTGGATGGAGACTGGGATATTGTTGTGGGCCCGCAGCCATTATTCAGCAGATGACGAAGATTCATCAGTTTGCCATCATGTGTGCTCCCACCACCAGCCAGTATGCGGCAGTGGAAGCTTTGAAAAACGGAGATCCCGACATCGAGGAGATGCGTACGGCGTATAATCAGAGAAGACGCTTTTTGATGAATGCGTTCCGTGAGATGGGACTGGAGTGCTTTGAACCTTACGGTGCATTCTATGTATTCCCCTGCATCAAGGAATTCGACATGACCAGTGAAGAGTTCGCCACCAGATTCCTGGAGGAAGAAAAAGTAGCTGCCGTGCCCGGAACCGCATTCGGTGACAGTGGCGAGGGGTATCTTAGAATCTCCTATGCGTACTCCCTGGAGAAGCTGAAGACCGCCATCGGCAGACTGGGACATTTTGTAGAGAAATTAAGAGCAGAACAAAATAATAAATAAGGCATTCTAAGTAACTATTCGGAACCACAGGCAGAGAAGTGGTTCTGGATAGTTACTATGTTGTAAAGGAAAAAATATGCATATTATATTACACCAGCCGGAGATCCCGGCAAACACCGGAAATATCGGAAGAACCTGTGTGGCTACCGGTACCAGCCTGCATCTGATCGAGCCGTTAGGCTTTCGGTTAAATGAAAAAGAGATCAAGAGAGCCGGTATGGACTACTGGCAGCATCTGGATGTCACCAGATATATGAATTTTCAGGAGTTCCGGGAAATGCATCCCGGAGCGAAGATCTGGATGGCAACCACGAAAGCACACCAGACCTACACCGATGTGAAGTTCGGGCCGGATGACTACATCATGTTCGGCAAGGAAAGTGCCGGAATCCCCGAAGAGATCCTCGTAGAGCATGAAGAGACCTGCATCCGCATTCCCATGCTCCCCGAGATCCGTTCCCTGAACCTGTCCAACTCCGTAGCCATTGTGCTCTACGAGGCACTGCGACAGCAGGGATTCGAGAGCATGCAGAGGGATGGGGAACTTCATAGATTACATTGGAAAGAGAAAGAACAATAGGCCTCTTTACAAAACGTCCATGGAAAGGTAATATACTTTTATAATGCGATTTATAAAAGATAATGAATGAGGATGAATACATGGACAAAAGGAATTCTACAAGAGGCAGGATCATCAACTATATGTTGAACCATCCAATCACCTCCAAGGCAGAACTTTCAAAGGAACTGAATATCAGTATGCCTACGGTTCTGACGAATGTGAATGAACTGATTTCCCAGAAGCTGTTGACAGAACTGGGGGAGTATGAGTCCACCGGTGGCAGGAAGGCGAAGAGCATCGGTATCAACAAGTCCTATCGCAGAGCAATGGGGGTAGTCATCAGTGCCAATCATCTGGAAATGGTACTGATCAATCTGGGTTCCGAGATTGAAAAAAGCGTCCGGGTGCGTCTGAAGTTCTCCACGGATTTTTCCTACTGTATGCAGGTGAAAAAGGAGATAACGAAATTCCTGAAGGGAAGCTGTGCGGAAGAGGAACTGCTGGGGGTCGGCATTGCGATTCCCGGTATCATTGATCAGCAGAACCGGATTGTATTGAAATCGCATGCTTTGCAGATAGAGAACTACAGTCTGCGTTTTCTGGAGCAGGCACTGGAACTGCCGGTATATTTTGAGAATGACGCCAATGCGGCAATGTTGGCGGAAAATCCCCAGAAATATCAGGATGCCATCTATCTGTCCCTGAATCATACGCTGGGCGGAGCCTTTTGCATCAACGGGCAGCTGTTCCGGGGAAAGAATCAGAAGGCCGGAGAGTTCGGACATATGATCCTCATTCCGGGAGGACGTAAATGCTATTGTGGAAAAGTCGGCTGTACGGATGCCTACTGTGCGGAAAGTGTGCTGACAGACGACAACAGGATCTCACTGGAAACCTTTATGACACAGGTGAAGAACAAAGATGCGGCAGCAGGCGTCAAATGGGAGAACTATCTTGACCACCTTGCCATCCTGATCTCCAATCTTCGGATGGCATATGATATGGATATCATCCTGGGAGGAGATGTCGGCGGTGTCCTCGCAGAGTATATGATTCCACTCGGAGAGAAAGTCATGGGATATAATGGATTTGACCATGATGTCTCCTATCTGAAAAACTGTGCCTATGAAAAGGAAGCATCCGCAGTAGGCGCAGCAAGACACTTTTTTGCAGATATATGCCATTGATGGAATACTCAAGTAATCAAATAAAACCAGGAAAACCTGATTCGTAATGCTATACCGGCAGATGCGGATCAGTTTTTTTTTAATAAAATTTTATGACAGGTAGTTGACAAATCTTCCCTTTGGGATGATAATACAAATACTTAAATAAAGTATTTTATAAAAGCGAATACAAAACAATAAGAGAGCAAAAACTTATAACAAAAAGGAGAGGATTATTATGTTACAGGAAGTAATGACAAAACCCGGCGAGATCATATTCAGAGAGATTCCCGTTCCGGAGATCACAGAGGATCAGGTGCTGGTGAAAATCATGCGTATCGGCATCTGCGGTTCGGATATTCACGTATATCATGGCAAGCATCCCTTTACAAAATACCCCGTAACACAGGGACATGAGGTATCCGGTGAGATCGTGAAGATTGGAGACAAGGTAACACAGTTCCATGTGGGACAGAAGATCACTATTGAACCTCAGGTATATTGCGGACACTGCTATCCCTGCCGTCACGGCAAATACAACCTTTGTGAAGAACTGAAGGTTATGGGCTTCCAGACCACAGGTACCGCTTCAGAATATTTTGCGGTAGATGCATCCAAGGTGACCCCAATCCCCGAGGAAATGTCTTATGAGGAAGGAGCCATGATCGAGCCGTTGGCAGTTGCGGTTCATGGGGTAAAACAGATGGGTGATGTGACCGGTATGAACATCGTAGTTATCGGTGCAGGCCCCATCGGTAATCTCGTTGCACAGACTGCTAAAGGAATGGGAGCAGCCAAAGTTATGATCACGGATGTCAGCGATCTGCGTCTGGAAAAGGCAAAAGAGTGCAGCATCGACGTGTGTGTAAATACAAAGAATAAGGATTTCGGAGAAGCCATGGTAGAAGCTTTCGGCCCGGATAAAGCAGATGTGATTTACGACTGCGCAGGAAATAATATCACCATGGGACAGGCGATCAAATACGCGAGAAAAGGAAGCGTGATCGTACTGGTAGCTGTATTCGCTGGCATGGCGGAGATCGATCTGGCGGTAGCCAACGATCATGAACTGGATATCAAGAGTACCATGATGTACCGTCATGACGATTATGTGGATGCGATCCGTCTCGTCAATGAGAAGAAGGTACACTTACAGCCCCTGATTTCCAAAGTATTCCCGTTCCGGGATTACCTGAAAGCTTATCAGTATATTGATGATAACCGCGAGACTACCATGAAAGTCATTATTAATGTACAGGAATAAGAGGGAGACACTATGGACAACAAATACGGAGTTACGGGAATTGCACATATCGGAATTCCAACCAATGATATGGAAAAAACCATAGAATTTTACAGGAATCTGGGATTTCAGGTATTGCTGGAGACTTATAACGAAAAGGCCTGTGAAAAAGTAGCTTTTCTGCAGCTTCAAAATTACTGTATTGAAACCTTCGAAAACCATCAGGCAGTAATGGCAGACGGCGCATATCAGCATGTGGCGCTGGATGTTGCGGATATTAATGCGGCCTATGACAGGATCTGCGCGGAGGGTCACAAGATTATCACCAATGGTATAGAAGCATTGCCTTTTTGGGAAAACGGTGTGAAATTTTTCATGATCAAGGGGCCCAATGAGGAAAAGATCGAATTTTGCCAGAAACTTTAAATACAGGAAGCAGGTGGATTCAGAATGAAAAAAGAGATAGCGATCGCAGCGTTAGGAGAACTCTTGATTGATTTTACAGAAGCAGGTATCAGTAAAAACGGCAGGAAACTGTTCGAACAGAATCCCGGCGGAGCACCGGCGAATCTGTTGACGGTGGCAAGCCATATGGGATACCGGACCGCTTTCATCGGAAAGATAGGAACCGATATGCATGGAGCGTTTCTGAAAAAGACGCTGCAGCAGGAGGGGATTGCTACCGGAGCCGTGGTGGAGGATGAGCATTATTTTACCACACTGGCCTTCGTGGAAATTGATGAAAAGGGAGAAAGAAACTTCTCTTTTGCGAGAAAGCCGGGAGCTGATACTCAGCTACAGACGGAGGAACTGGATGTGAAGCTGCTCTCTGACTGTCGGATTTTTCATTTTGGATCCCTGTCTCTGACGCAGGAACCGTCAAGGGGTACAACGCTGGAGGCTATCCGGATCGCAAAGGACGCAGGAGCGCTGATCTCCTATGATCCCAATTACCGGGCATCTCTCTGGCCCGATGAGGAGACCGCCGTGGCACAGATGAAATCAGTGATTCCGCTGGCGGATGTAATGAAAGTATCCGATGAGGAGAGTCTGTTACTCACCGGAGCTGCTGACTATGAGGAAGCGGCTGATCAACTGCTTTCTAATGGTCTGAAACTGGTGGCAATTACCTTGGGAAGCAAGGGGGCGCTGGTAGCAACATCGACCTACAGAGAGATCGTGAAGGCCTTTCCTGTAAATGCCGTGGATACCACAGGTGCCGGGGATTCCTTCTGGGGCGGATTTTTAAGCTGTTATCTCTCTTATGACAAAAAAATGGAAGACCTTGGGGTGGAAGAACTCAGAAGATGCGCCCTGACCGGGAATGCGACAGCAGGACTGTGTGTACAGAAGCGGGGCGGAATTCCTTCCATCCCCACCAGAAAAGAAATCGAAGAATTTATACGGGAGAGGACGGACAGATGAAAATAGTTGCCGTAGTATTTGACATGGATGGAGTCTTATTTGATACCGAGCGGATCGGTGTGCAGAGCTGGACAGAGGCAGCAGAGCCTACCGGTTTGCAAAATGCTTACGAGATTGCGAGAATGTGCATTGGAAGAACCATTCCGGGAACCAAAGAAGTCTTCATGGCAGAAGCAGAAAAGCAGGGAATAGTGTTGGATTTCGAGAAACTGCATGCCGACTGCAGCAGACGGATCTTCGAAAAGGAGGAGAGGGACGGGCTGCCGGAGAAGCCGGGGGTACATGAAATCCTCGAATATCTTCATGAGAAAAAGATTCCTGTTGCATTGGCATCTTCCAGCAAAAAAGCGACGGTGCTCAGTCATCTGGAGAAGTCCGGGATCACCGGCTATTTTCAGAAGATCGTTACCGGAGATATGGTCACGCATGGTAAGCCATCACCGGATATCTATCTGAAAGCCTGTGAAGAACTGGGTGCAGCACCGGAGGAAGTGATAGCTATAGAGGACTCCTTTAACGGAATCCGATCGGCTTCCGCGGCAGGATTACATCCGATCATGGTACCGGATCAGCTGCAGCCTACCGAGGAGATCCTGTTGCTGGCAGAGGCAAAGTGTGACAGTTTATTGGATGTAAAACAGTTATTGGAAGATAAATACTTGAAATAAAGAGGAGTGTAGCAGAGGGAAAACAGAAGATACATAAGGGAGCTATAATATATGAAATTAGCAACATCAACGAATATCATGGATGCGGACTGCGACAGACCGTACCGGATCCCCGTCGATGTATCTGCCAGAGCATGTGCCCGCGCGGGCTATCAATATGTTGATGCCTGCCTGTGCAGCTATTGCAGAGAGGGACAACCCCTGCGGGGAGAATACTGGGAAAAGTGGATCGAAGAAACCGTAGCGCTGAAAGAAGAACTGAACATACAGTTCCCGCAGGCGCACGCGTACTGGACGATCGGGGAAGGCTTTCTCCCGGACAGAACCCGCAGTGACGGCGAACTGGGGGAAGAACTTATGCGGCGCAGTGTTCTTGCAGCGGAAGCACTGGGCGTGAAATGGATGGTCGTACATCCCTATTCCATGAGCCGTCACGGCGGATACGACTATCGCGGATCCTATAAATATAATGTCGAATACTGGAAACGCTGGGGAGAATTCTACGCAGAGCACAATGTCGGAATGGCGATCGAGAATATGAATCGACCGACCCATTACGGCAGCTGCGCAGAGGAACTGTTAGAATTGATCGATGCTGTGGGCAATCCTATGGTGCAGATCTGCATTGACACAGGACATGCCAATATGGTGGGACTGGATGTGCCGGCAATGATCCGACAGGTGGGTTTTCATCTGAAGGCGACACATATCAATGACAATCATGGTACGACAGACGAACATTTTGCGCCCTATAATGGTACGATTCCCTGGAAAGAGACCGTACAGGCATTACGTGATATTCATTATCAGGAGTGTTTTGCATTCGAGATCCACCATCTGACCAGTATGTATCCAAAGGAGGTGCAGTCTGCACTGGTAGATTTTTCCTATGTACTGGGAACATATCTGTTGGGGGAACAACAGGAATAACACGTCGCAAAAATCCGTGAAAAGCAGACAAACGACCGGCACAGCCCATGTATGTGAATCGTGGTAGTGCCGGTTTTCTGTACAAAAATATAGGAGGAGGCAAGTAATGCTGAATACTTTTACGGAATATTTTGCCGGATTTACGACAGGAGCCATTGCACTGCGGCTGCTATTCGCGGCAGTGCTGGGCTGTATCATCGGACTGGAACGGGCAACAAAGCATCATCCTGCCGGAATGCGGACTTTTGCGCTGGTCTGTCTCGGGGCGGCGGCCTCTGCCATCGTAAATATTTATCTGGGGACGGCTTTCGGAACAGGGCGGACAGACTTAAGCCGTATTCCGGCAGGCGTAGTCAGCGGAATCGGTTTTCTCGGAGTGGGGACGATCATCATCACCGGAAAGAATCAGGTCCGTGGCCTTACAACGGCAGCCGGATTGTGGACGACAGCGACACTGGGAATTATGCTGGGCTCGGGAATGCTGCAGATCAGTCTGATCCTGTTCGTGCTCATTTTCAGTACCATGTTTGGAATTGCGAGGATCAGTCGCGTGCAGGAAAAATATAACCGCTATATCGGACTGTATATGGAAATTGACAAGACAATGACCCGCGGTGTCTATGATTATATCAACGACTGTGGGTACGAATTGTCTTCTATCGAGAAAAAGAGAGATAAGACCCTGAAAGGTTCCGATATTGTGCTGATCCTGATGATGGATCTGAAAAAACGTAGAAATCATGCGGAGATCCTGTCGGAAGTGAGCCAGCTTGAGGGAGTGCATTATCTGGAGGAAGTATGACTGAAATCATAAGATTAGCAGATTTTACATAAAATTTACAATATGTACGTACATAAAATAAACAGCATGGGAAAAATGAACTAAATATCAAATAAAAATAATGTTATGTTACTCATAATAACAAATATGTTTTAAAAAATACAAAATATGTATTGACATAATAACCAAGTAGGAATATTATATAGCCATAATGTTACTACATAAAAGGGTGGGTGAAATGTCAGAGAAAAAGAAAGTAAAAAATGCTGAATATGATGTCGTAGTTATCGGTGGCGGAATGTCCGGGATCTGCGCAGCACTGGCAGCCGCAAGACACGGGGCCAGAACAGCATTGGTGCATGACCGACATGTTCTGGGAGGCAATGCTTCCAGCGAGATCCGGATGCACATCTGCGGAGCTTCTGAGAATCTCGCGAAGCCGGATCTTGAGGAGAGCGGAATCCTGCATGAGATTATGCTGGACAACAAGAGCAGAAATGATTATTATAATTTTTCGATTTGGGATATGGTCCTTTTTTCAACAGTGAAAAGACAGAAGAATCTTACGGTGTACTTAAGTACGGCAATGGAAAGCTGTGAGATGGGAGAAGGATCCACGATCCGCAGCATTGATGCCTACCAGCTGACTACGGAGACGCACTGGAAGATATCCGGTAAAGTCTTCATCGATTGCACCGGCAATGCAACCCTTGGATATTATGCAGAGGCGGAATTCCGGACAGGCAGTGAAGGCAGGGATGAATTCGGGGAACCGGATGCTCCTGGACAGCCGAACAAGGAACGGATGGGCAACACCTTATTATTCAAAGCGGTGGACAGAGGACATCCGGTGGCATTCAAAAAGCCGGATTTTGCCAGAACCTTTACGGAAGAAGAACTGAAATACCGAACCCACTCCGCAGTACATGGAGCACAGATCAAGGGAGAGGTGGACAAGGCATATGTAAGAATGACATCCTTCAGTACTTCTTCGGTAGACTACGGATACTGGTGGATCGAACTTCCGGGTGAGACAGATGACATCATTGACGAGTATGAGCAGATCCGGGATGAACTGGTATCCTGCATTTACGGAATATGGGATCATTTGAAAAACGGTGGCGACCATGGCGCAGAAAATTACGATCTGGAATGGGTCGGAATGCTGCCGGGTTCCAGAGAAGGCAGACGTCTGATAGGGGATTATATCCTGAATGAAAACGATATCCTCAGCAACAGACAGTTTGAGGATGCCGTGGCCTACGGAGGCTGGCCGATGGATATCCACACGGCGAAGGGGCTTTACGATTTTGATGAGCTTCCCTCCAGAGTGATCAGCTTCGACGGTGCATATACGATACCTTATCGCTCCTATTATTCAAAAAATATTTCGAACCTGATGATGGCCGGACGAGATATCAGTGCCAGCAAGATGGCAATGGGATCCACGAGAGTCATGGGAACCTGCGCAGTCGGCGGGCAGGCAGTCGGAACGGCGGCAGCACTCTGTATCAAATATGACTGTGATCCCAGAGGGGCGCAGGAACATATGAGGGAATTACAGCAGATGCTGTTGAAGGATGACGCTTATATTCCCGGCATCTGGAACGAGGATCCGAAGGATCTGGCGAGAAGAGCTAAAGTCACAGCAACCTCTGCACGGGAAGGCTGTCCCCCGGAAAATGTAATCAACGGCATTTCCAGAGATGAGGATGGACACCGGAACCTGTGGATCTCCGGCAAGGGTAGAACCGAAGGAGAGATGCTTACATTGCATCTGGCCGACAGACAGCCGGTATCGGAAGTGCATCTGACTTTCGATTCCAATTTCCATTATCCGATCAAGATCACGCTGTCCCGCAAGAGGCAGGCACAGCAGAGGATCGGGGTACCGCCGGAACTGATCAGAGACTATACCGTAACTCTCTGGCAGGGAGATAAAAAGGCAGCGAAGCAGACGGTTACAGAGAACGTTCAACGGAAAAATATAGTAACTTTTCCTACAACAGAATGTGACAGGGTCACGGTAATGGTTCATAAGACGAACGGCAGTAATGAGGCACATATTTACGAAATAAGGGTGTATTCCTGAGATGTCTTTGGATGAGGGGACGATCAGGTTGACCATAGACAACAATACAAAGGAGGATTACGATTTATGAAGAAGAAAATTGCATTAGTACTGACTATGGCAATGTTGGGATCCTGTCTGGCAGGATGCGGTCAGAATGCAGCAGACGACAGTGCATCTGCAGAACAGAAAGAAAGCACAGCGGTTGCACAGTCCACGGAAGCGGCGCAAGGTACAGAAGCAGGGGAGAAGGAATGGTTCGGTACCGATGACGGCAAGACCGTTACGATTCGTCTGTGGGGCGGCGTACAGCCGGAATATGGATACGATGAAGTGTGCGCAAACTTTAATGAGCAGTACAAAGACAAGGGCGTACAGGTAGAATATGTACGTTATGTCAACGACAGTTCAGGTAATTTACAGCTGGAGACTTATCTGATGGGCGGCGGAGATGTAGATCTGTTCTTCGGATACGGCGGACGTTCCAAGCTGGACAAGCGTGTCGAGTCCAACCTGTTGTTAGATATGTCCGGTATGCTGAAAGATTACGGATTTGATCTGGAGACAGAACTGGGTGAATCCAATATGCTGGATTACAAATATGATGATGGATCTGTTTACGGTTTCCCGACAAAATACGAGAATGCAAGATGGCTGATGATCAATGAGGATATGTTCAAGGAAGCCGGTATTGATATCCCTTATGATGGTTGGACCTATTCCGAATTCTTAAGTGCAGTGGAGAAGCTGACCCACGGCGAAGGTCAGGATAAGGTATACGGATTGTGCTGGAGCCGTAAGCAGAACTCCAGATATGTGCAGCTGATGCTGAACTCCGTACTGGGTTCCTACCAATCCTACAAGAATGATGAAGGTACGGAAGTGAACTTCGATAACAAGGTATATCACGACGGTTTTGAGATGGTAATGAAGACTCTGGACAATGGCTGGGCAATCCCCATTGAAGATGAGTACTCCGAGGACCTGAGTGTTGCCAACACCTTCCTGGAGGGCAAATGTGCCATTACACTGGGCATCCCCATGATGCGTCTGTGTATGGATCAGGAAAATTATCCTCACGATTTCGTTACTGCACTGGTACCTGCACCCGTTCCCGATGACGAGCAGTATAATACCGAGTTCTACAGAACCCATGCAGGTACCCCAGGTGCCGGCGACCTGATGTGTATTGCGGCCAACACCAAGTATCCGGAAGCCTGCTTCGAGTTCGCTATGTGGTACCTTAAGGGTGGTATGGCTCCTTTGGTTAAGGGAGGAAGAGTTCCTCTGTGGAATGGTATCGATAAAGAAGCTGTTCTTGATGTACTGAAGGCAAATGCAGAAGGCTCCATTGATCTGGAATCCATGAACAACTATCTGTCTGTGGACAGAACGCAGGGTGTTAAGACGGTACAGGGTGTTGCATCTACCGAAGTAAGTGCCGTATGGAACGAAGAATTTGACGCAATGTGCTATGGCAGACAGTCTGTAGATCAGACGATCGACAATATGGTCAAGAGAAGCAATGAACTGATCAAGACGGAACTCGAAAGCAAGAAATAAGTAACATAACTTACAACAAATCAGCGGAAAGGGGCGGAAGCGTTTCAGGTGATCCGCCCCTGATCTGAAACAGATAAACGAGGGAAAATGAATGGAAACCAAGAAAAAGAAAAGCAAAGGGGAAAGACAAAAAATACTGCATCAGAATCTGGTTGCATATTCCTTTCTGGCGCCGAGCCTGATCGGTGTAATATGTTTTAGCCTGATCCCGCTGGTGATCTCCCTGTACGTAAGTCTGACGGACTGGAATTTCACACAGGGAATCGGAAACTGGAATTTCGTAGGGCTCACAAATTTCAAGAATCTGTGGACAGATGAGTGGTTTACCGCTTCTCTGAAAAATACTCTGCTCTTCACCATTGTCACCGTTCCAATCGGATTGTTCCTTGCAATCGTGATTGCGGTACTGATCGACGAGTTCTGCCATAAAAAGGTTGCAGGTGTAGTACGAGTGGCAATGTATATGCCGCATATCTGTAACATCGTGGCAATCTCCGTAGTGTGGATGGCACTGTATTCCAAATACGGCCCGTTCACCCAGCTGATGAAAGCGCTGGGCTGGCAGGATCCTCCCAGATTCCTTGCAAGTTACGAATGGGCACTGCCTTCGATCATGCTCGTAGTCATCTGGGCAAGTCTCGGATACCGCGTCTTCATGTACAGTGCGGCCATCACAGGACTGCCGAGAGATTTGTACGAAGCAGCAGAAATCGATGGAGCGAATCCGGTTCAGAAGTTTTTCAAGATCACCGTGCCTTTACTGAAACCGACTACATTTTTCCTGACGATCACGGGTATCATCTCCAGCTTTAAAGTATTCGGATATACCAATGTCATGACAAAGGGTGGCCCCGGAAGCTCTACCTATACCCTGGTTTATTATATATACACCTCGGCATTCCAGTACTACAAGATGGGTTACAGTTCCGCCATTGCAGTGATCCTGTTTATCATGTTGCTGATCGTAACCATTATTCAGTGGATACATAACAATAAAGAAGAGAAAGGCTAGGGATTAAGATGAAGAATGTATCTGTTTCCAAAAAAGTGACCAGACTGCTGGTTACGATAATCATCGTGGCAGTCACTCTGGTTATGGTAATCCCATTTGTCTGGATGCTTTCCGCTTCCTTTAAGACAGAAGCGGATGTTATGAAGATCCCCATTGAATGGATACCGAAATATTTCTATATTGATAACTACAAAAAGGTTTTAAGTATCGGAACCACAAGCTCTACCAATTATCATTTCCCGCTGGCGTATTTCAACTCTATCAAGGTCGCAGTTATCAGTACAGTGGTGGCAATTACCTCTGCGACTCTGGCAGGCTATGCCTTTGCCAAGTTGAAGTTCAAAGGTTCCAATGTACTGTTTATCATCTATCTGGCACAGATGATGGTACCCTCCCAGCTGACATTGATCCCCAGATTCGTGATCTTTTCCCAGCTGGGCTGGATGAACACCCACATGTCTCTGATCGTTCCGAAGATCATTGCAGTATCCTCTACATTTATGCTGCGACAGTCCTTCCTCGGAACACCGGATGAACTGCGTGAGGCAGCACGAATCGATGGTGCGGGAGAGTACCGTGCATTTGCACAGGTTATGCTGCCACTGGTCAAGCCGGCCATAGCAGCCACCGCAACCGTACAGTTCCTGGATGCATGGAACAGCTATCTGGATCCGCTGGTATTCATCTCCAACTGGAAAAAATGGACGATTCCTCTGGCGTTGAACCAGTTCGTAGGTTCCGAGGTAACACAGTACAATCTGACCATGGCAGCGTGCTGTCTGGCTGTAGTACCGGTATTTATTGTATTCCTCTGCGGACAGAGATTTTTCCTGAAAGGATTATCTGTAGGTGCCGTCAAAGGTTGATCAACCAAACAAGAAATGTATGCAGGCAGGAGGGGAGAGTTCTCATCTCCTGCCTGTTTTGCAATCGGAGCAGCGAAGCTCGGAAGAGGAGAGTATTATGTCAGTACATAAGGAAGAACGACATTATGAAGTAGTGGTAGTCGGCGGAGGAATGGCGGGCGTTTGTGCCGCTATCGCATCTGCGAGAAAAGGTGTCAGAACGGCGATTGTGCAGAACCGTTCCATGTTTGGCGGAAATGCCAGCTCGGAAATCCGTATGCACATTGTCGGGGCCAATGCCCACGGATCCAAGAAGAATCTGGGGGAAACCGGCATTTTACTGGAAATCTTACTGGAAAATAAGCGGCGGAATCCCTATGCGTCCTTTCCTGTATTCGATTCCGTGATCTGGGAAAAAGTGCATTTTCAGGAGAATCTTGATGCTTATCTGAATACCGATATGGACGATGTCATTATGGACGGCAAAAAAGTAGCGGCCATTGTCGGCCATCAGAACACCACAGAGACAGAATTTACAATCTATGGTGATATCTTCGTGGATGCCACGGGACATGGCACGCTGGCGACCATGGGAGGCGCTGCCGGAAGGATGGGCAGCGAAGGACGCGATGAATTCCATGAGCCGGATGCGCCGACGGAACCGAATCAGGATACGATGGGCAATACATTGATGTTCTCTGCCGTAGACAGAGGAGAGCCGGTGAAGTTTATCCGTCCTGACTGGGCATATCAGTATTCCGAGGAAGATCTGAAATACAGAGAGCATGGCAACAGTATCGGCTCCCATATGGAGGGTGGACAGCTGACCAAGTTCGAGGAGGGCAGCGGAAGGCTGCCGCATTTCTCCAACGTGGATTCCGGTTATTGGTGGATCGAACTGGGTGGCCAGTATGACGATATTATCCGGGATGGTGAAGTTATTCGCGACGAACTGTTGAAATGTGTCTACGGAGTCTGGGATCATCTGAAGAATGTAGGGGATCACGGTGTGGAAAATCTGGACCTCGATTGGGTCGGCATTGTTCCGGGCTATCGGGAGAGCAGGCGTATTGAGGGAGATTATCTGCTGAATGAGAATGACGTGCTGGAGAACCGTATTTTCCCGGATGCGGTAGCTTACGGCGGATGGCAGATGGACGAGCATGTACGGGGCGGTATCCGGGATCTTGACAAGATTCCTTCCCGGATCCTGAATTTCAACGGATGTTATACCATTCCCTGGAGATGTTATTATGCGAAGGATCTGGAGAATGTCATGCTGGCGGGAAGAGATATCAGTACTTCCAAGATGGCATACGGTTCCACAAGAGTTATGGGAACCTGTTCCGTTGGAGGACAGGCGGTAGGTACGGCGGCAGCCATGGCGGTAAAATACAGATGTACTCCCAGAGAGATTGGAGAGCATATCATGGAGTTACAGCAACAACTTCTGCGGGATGACTGCTATATTCCGGGCTTTCGTAATGAAGACCCGCTGGACTATGCGCGGTCGGCAAAGGTATCCGCATCTGCCTGTACAGGAAAAAATGTGCCGGAAAATGTATTGAACGGTGTGGCAAGACCGGTGCAGGAGGAGAGTAACTGTTGGGAAGCACCCATCGGAGAGGAAGGAGCCAGTATCTCTCTTGATTTCGGTAAAAAACTGGTCTTACAGCAGGTGCAGCTGACCTTTGATACGAACCTTACGAGGGAGATTATGCCATCCATGACGCGAAATGTCAGAAATCGTCAGGTAAAGGGGCTGCCGGAGGAACTGGTCTGTGATTACGATATCCGCTTTTACAGAGAGGGGAAAGAGGTCATCTGTAAGGAAATCCGCGGAAATTACCAGAGACTGAACCGGATTGTTGTAGATAACGTCATTTGTGACCGACTGACGGTCACAGTGTATAAGGCATATGGTATCGATCGGGCACGTATTTTTGAAATACGTACTTATTAGAGACATATTTACAATAAATTGGTACATATTATACGCTCAATTATTGACATTGATTTCTGGAATTCGATATACTGTAAGTAATGGGAACTATTGGAAACAGCGGACACTGGCACTATATAAAATGTTGATAGGGAGAGACGGGACATGGCAGCACGATACTCGGAAATCGAAGAATATATTATGGATAAGATTCATACGGGAGAATGGCCGGTAGGCTATATGATCCCCAAGGAAGTGGAACTCTGTGAACAGTTCGGAGTCAGTCGTTCTACCGTGCGTACAGCCATGTTGCGATTGGTACAGGAGGGACATCTCAAGCGTGTGAAACGCAAGGGAACGTTCGTGACGGCCCCCCGTGTTCTGGAGGACACTACGGTATTTATTGAGAGTTTCTTTAATGAAATGTTCCGCAGAGGGATAGAGGTAGAGACGGAAGTGCTGGAGTTCCGCTACATGGAGGCGACGGAGGATCTGATGGAGAAGTTCGGCGACAACTGCCAGAAAGTAATCAAACTGAGCCGTCTCAGATATGCAAAGGATTCCTTCGATAAAGGCCCTATTGTATTAACGACATCCTATCTGCCAGAAGGAGATTCGTTCCTGTTTGATTATGATTTTACCAAGGCATCCCTGACAACGGCCCTGAAAGAGCATCAGAAGAATCGTTACAGTATGGAAAAGGAAATGACTGCGCTGGTATTGGGCGGACGAGAAAGCCATCTGATGGGGATGAAGGAAGGATCTCTGGCAATGTTGATCACTTCTATTACGAAGAATGATAAAGGACAGGTGATTGATGTAACAGAGAGTATCTACCCCTTAGAGCGGAATAAGTTTGTATGGAAACTGAAGCTGTAGGGCGTCAGATATAAGGAGCAATAATACAAAATGAAGGGTAAAATAAAGAATATGGAGTGGAACTTCCAGCCGGAGACGGGGAGTCTGACAGTCCGTGGCAGAGGAGCCATGGAAGACTGGGGAGAATGGAAAGAGCGTCCGTGGGAGGATTTCCGGGAGGCGATTCACAGCGTGATGATAGACAGCGGGATCACTGGCATCGGCAATGGAGCCTTTCGTGACTGTACGGCATTGGAGGAAGTCGAACTGGCGGATACGGTGGAACGGCTGGGAGTATTCAGCTTCCGCGGTTGTAGCGCGTTAAAAAAGATCACACTGCCCAGAGGGGTGTGGATGATCGGGGCAAAGGCTTTCCAGAGATGCACGGCATTGGAGCAGGTGTGGCTGCCTGCAAGTCTGAAATATGTGGACATGCGGGCGTTTGCTGGGGATGAAGCATTGCACACGGTGGTATATGAAGGAACACCGGTACAGTGGGAGCGGATCCTGATCAGCATGACCGCATCGGACAACCGGTGTCTGCTGGGGGCTGAGAGAGAGTATCTCGGAGCTACAGGAATGGCCGGGGCTGCGGTATCGGAGAAACAGAAGCCGTCCGACCAGTATGAGCAGATCATCCAATGTGCAAGGAGAGCACTCTCCTATGGCGGTGACGGGAATCTGTACCTGCTCACTCCCAGACTGACGGAGCCGGGGATCCGGGCAAAATGCGGGGATTGTACGCTGGTCATTTTTCCTAACGGCAGGACGATGATGATTGATGCCGGATATATTGCGTGCAGTGAACATATTATCCGGCTGCTTTCGGATCTTGGACTTACACATCTGGACGCATTTGTTCTGTCCCATGCACATGATGATCATGCAGGTGGAGCGTTGGCAGTAGCGGAATATCTGTATGACCATGGAGGCGGGATAGATGCATTTTACCGGTCCTCCTATGTAAAGTCCAGTAAACGTGAGCCGGAATTTGAGGATTATCTGAAACAGAAAAACTGTCAGATTCATTCCGATGTATTGGAAGGATATCAGTGGACGGTGGGAGAGGTGCGTATTACGGCATACTATCCGACACAGGAAGCACTGGATCAGTGTGACAATACGGATGAGGGCGTGAATGATGTGTCGATCCTCATGAAGTTCCAGTATGGCAACTCCGCCTATCTGACCGGCGGAGATCTCTGTATCGACAAAGAGGAACTGCTGGCAGCCCGGTACGGCACGAAACTGCAGGCGGATGTCATGAAGTCCAACCATCACGGCGTCTATACTTCCAACGGGGACGTCTGGCTTCGAACTGTGACACCCGGTGCCATCATTACCGATTCGGAGGACATCGGTAATCCACTGCTCGTCGAGTATGCAGCCGGGAACAGCATTGATTATTACAGTGCAGGAGTTCATGGACTGATACTTGTCAGAATGGACCGGCAGAGTTATGATGTGATTTCGCAGTATTAATAATATTACTTCAGGGAGCATTTCGAAAGAATGCTCCTTTTTGCTCGGAAAAAATGTAATATATTAGGTTAATATGGTCAGAAAAAATGTGGTAAACTGTATTTTAGAAGAAAGAGTGTCATAAAAACAGGAGGAGAGAATATATATGCAGATCCATGAGACAGTATTTATAGCGCCCGGTGCAGTGGTACTGGGGGATGTTACAATAGGAAAAAACAGTGGGATTTGGTACAATGCGGTGGTCCGGGGGGACAGAGATTCTATCGTCATCGGAAAAGAGAGTAATATTCAGGACAATGCGGTCGTGCATCTGGGCAGCGGATATCCGGTGGAGATCGGAGACCATGTGACCATAGGACATGGAGCCATCGTCCATGGCTGTAAGATCGGCGACAATACCATGATCGGCATGGGTGCCATTTTGATGAACGGCTGTAAGATCGGGAAAAACTGCATCATCGGTGCCGGAGCGTTGGTGACGCAGAATGTGGAGATCCCGGATAATTCCCTGGTCGTCGGCAATCCCGGGAAAGTAAAACGTGCCGTTACCGAAGAAGAGATCCGGTGGAATCTGGAAAACGCACGCATTTACGTAGAGGAAGCAGCGGAAGAATTAAGCGGCTCTTATCGGCAAAATATAAATGAATTTTAAGAGTAAAAAGTTTGAGATATATTGCCGATAATGATATAATATTTCCGGTGAGCCGTTTTACGGAGGTTGTGTATGAAATATGTAAATGTAAATGAAATAGCTGCAAAATGGAATTTATCAGAAAGAAGTGTAAGAAATTATTGCGCCCATGGAAAAATTCCGGGTGTAATTCTTGATGGGAAAACATGGAGGATTCCGGAGGATGCCGTAAAGCCGGTCAGAAAGAAACGAGCGGAAAAAATAGCAAATGATCTTTTGACCAGATTAAAAATGGAAAAGGAAGCAGGGATACCGGGAGGAATCTACCATAAGGTTCAGATCGAACTGACATATAATTCGAATCATATGGAAGGCAGCCGCTTGACCCATGATCAAACCAGATATATTTTTGAAACGAATACGATTGGAATTCAGGATGAAGTTGTGAATGTGGATGACATTGTTGAAACAGCCAATCATTTCCGATGCATTGATCAAATAATAGAGTTAGCAAACTATAATCTGAGTGAGGCATTTATTAAACAGTTACATTATATTTTGAAATCAGGAACTTCAGATAGCAGAAAAACGTGGTTTGCTGTTGGTGAGTATAAACGTTTTGAAAATGAGGTCGGAGGAAGCGCAACCGCAAAGCCCGCCGATGTACCCGGAGAAATGCGGAATTTATTAAGCAGATATAATCTTTCAAAACAAAAGACGTTGAAGGAAATAATACAATTTCATTATGAATTTGAGAAGATCCATCCTTTTCAGGATGGAAATGGCCGTGTTGGAAGATTAATTATGTTTAAGGAGTGCCTCCGTAATGGAATTACCCCTTTTATTATCGAGGATGATATAAAGGAATTCTACTATCGGGGTCTGAAGGAATGGAAGAACGAACAGGGATATCTTATGGATACCTGTCTGACTGCCCAGGATAGATTTAAGGTATACATGGATTATTTTGGACTGGAATATAGGGATTAAAAATTATATTTTCCGTGGAATCAGGAATGAATTCAAGTCTTAATTGCATACCGGGTCCCTGAGCCAGCTTCTGGACTCATTAGCGGACGAATATCCTGCAAAGCAGGATATAAAGTGCGATAGCACGAATTCGTGAGTTTATGATTGATATAAAAGAAGACAGATAAATTGAGGTGAGCTATGGATTATCAGGAAGTACTTAGCCGTTTTACATATGATGACGGAACAGATATCCGGAACCGCATATCGGCAGTAGAAGCCGGAGATTATCGGGAAAATAGGGATATTATCAACGAGATCGTCCTGTGGAAGATGAATCGCAGACCGCAGGTGACAGAGAAATTGATAGATGCCATCTTTTCATTAAAGGAGATCAAAACCCCGTTACAGGTACTGGCGGATAAAAAGACAGAGAGGGTTGTAGAAAAATTACTGCAAACGAAGGGAATGCAGCTTCCGATGGCAAGTACGGTATTGCATTTTTATTACCCGGAGATATTCCCTATTATTGATCAGAGGGCGTATCGGGAGCTTTATGCTATGGATTATCCCAAAACGATGACGAAGATCCCCATGCTGACAGAGCTCTATCTCAAGTACATAAAAGATTGTTGGGAGTATCAACAGGAGAAGTGCCCGGAAATTGCATTTTCTCAGATAGATAAAGTCCTGTATCAGTTAGATAAGGAAAAAGGTAATAAAGTAATATATTAATTGAGCAATAGAACGAAAAGGAGAATTATACATATTATATTACACCAGCCTAAGATCCCGGCAAACACCGGAAATATTGGAAGAACCTGTGTGGCTACCGGCACCAGCCTGCATCCGTATCCCTATGCTTCCCGAGATCCGTTCCCTGAATCTGTCCAACTCTGTAGCGATCGTATTATATGAGGCACTCAGACAACAGGGATTCGAGAGCATGCAAAGGGATGGAGAATTGCACAGACTGCACTGGAAGGAATCATAAGACTGTAAAAGGAAAAAATGTGATAAACTGTATGTTATAGGGAAGAAATTGTAACAAAACAGGAACAGGAGCAGAGAATATATGCAGATCCATGATACAGCATTTATAGCTCCCGGTGCGGTGGTGCAGGGAGATGTGACGATCGGAGAAAATAGCGGAATCTGGAAAATGCACGTATTTATGTAGAGGAAGCACAAGAAGAGAAAAGAGCACTGTCCTAGCGGAAGTGCTCTTTTGCAAACTCCATGTCCTGTACCAGTTCCAGCGTTCCCAGATATTGCTCCTGCTTATCCCGGACGGCATAATAAGTCACTAAGAAAGTCCGGCCGTCCTTGTCCATCCAGACCGGTACCTGGTCTAACGTTCCGGCACGGAACTCTTCGATGATCCGGCGTACTTTCTGCTCAATCTTAGGCGGGTGACAGGTGAAGACCTCCCGGCCCAATGCCATACCGGGACGCTTGAATACCTTGGGACCTTCGTTGAAGTAGCGATTGATATTATCGATATCTACGAAAGAGATCTCCAAAGGAATCGTATTCAACATGGCGGTCAGCTGCGACAGGGTCAGACTGCCGCTGGGGAGGTGGATTCTGGTCTCACTACCTGTAAAAGCGTGTTCCGCAGACATGGTGTCAGCCGTAGAGGCAGTGTCGGTCAGATGTGCTTCCGCAGCCTCCCAACTATCACCCCGGATACCGAAGCATTCCGCATAATCTTTGGCATCCCGGTAAATGTGATACCATTCCTCCTCCGAGAAATTCAGTGCGCAGTTGGGGAAGAGGATATTGGATTCCTTGTAGATCATTTCTTCCATGCGGGTCAATACGGCATTCAAACGTTGTTTCCATGCATCGGTTTCTTTTTGGTCTTTTTGTTTTGCAAGGGCATTCAGTTCATCCCGGATCTCATCATCCACTGTCCACATGACTGCGGAGGGGCCGCTGATCCCATATTGCACCTTCAAATGTGGATAAAGTAAGTCTCCCTTCCGGGCATAGTGGATAGCAATCTGGCGCAGCTCGTCAAGCAGTTCATTGGTAATTCCATTATTTTCCAATGCCTGCCTCGCGCGGGCAATCAGCTTTTCCAGTGCTGCATTTTCCAGCGTAAAAGTCTGTAGGGGATGCCCGGAGATCTGGATCAGGGCGGCAGCAGCGGAGAGCCGTTGGTCCTGTATGTCCTTAGCGTGCAATTTCTGGGCATCTGTCGCGGAACCATGGAACAGGGCGGAATGCACATCACAGAGCCGCTGCAATTCTTCGATGGAAGTACCCTCCCGCAGCAGCTCCTGCTCGGCATGCATAATCTCGGCAGGATCCACATCCTTACATTCCCGGACGAAATCCGCTTGGACATTTTCCAGAGCTTCTCCGTGATTCAAACGTTGTAAGTAAGACTTAATCTGATCTTTCATATAAAAATTCCTCCGGAACCAGTATGCCCCGGAGGAAAGTTTGTTATTCTTTTATTTTTATGATTAATCATCGTAGAGTGTTTTGATAAATTCGCAATCCACTACCAATACATAGAAAACCGAGCCATAATGTTCACTCTCCACGATACGCCCATAATCCAGAACCGTCTTATAAGTTCCATCTTTGACAGCAAGTCGGTATTTGACATAATCATTGTATCCGTTCATGCCGGATTCTATCTGCTGCCAGATGCTTTCTTCTACCTGTGTCAGATCTTCAGGATGCACCAGATTACGGAATTGATGTTTCGTAAAATGCATAAAATCATCCAGATCCGTACATCCTGTCAGCTGAAGCATTTCCTGATTAGCATACAGGATGCGTTCATCCTCCTTTTCGGCCCGGTAGATGAAAAAGGCACCCGGCAGGTTGTCAGAAATATCCGATAATGAAAAACCAAGCTGTGTCCGTTTCGAATTGTGGAAATCCGACCGGTAGGCCAGAGCACCATGTTTTCCCTGTAATTTTACCTCATAGAGTGCAATGTCGGCATAACGGAGAATGTCAGAGACTTTTTCTGCGTTGGCGGGGTATTCCGCATAGCCCAGGGAAATGCTGTAATTGTGTTCGACGCCTTTGGCTGAAAAAGAGCGGGAAGCCTTGCTGAAAGCGTCTATCATTGGGGCAGCCTCTTCTGCACTGCAATCCTTCAGGATAATACAGAACTCATCACCGCCATTTCTGGCAATAATGGAATTATCCGGAAAAGCCTGCACTAAGGATTGTGAAAGCTGCAATAGAACCTGATCACCGATAGTATGACCATAGACATCATTGATAAATTTAAAATTATCCACGTCAAGTAATATACCGACACAGTTTTTCTGCTTGTTTCCCTCCAGATACTCCTCCAGCTGCAAATTAAATCCGTTACGATTTAAGAGACCGGTCATAGAATCCGTCAGAGAGAGTCTGCGAAATTTTTTGCGTTGTTCGTCAACGAGTAGTATAGATATCGTTAGAACCACCAGTAGTAGGATCACTGCAATGCCACATAATACTATCAGTTGTAAAAGTGTGCCATTCTTCCAGCCACCGGTGGGCATGATTTCCAGCCTCCAGTTACATCCACCCAGAGTAAAATCATAAGAGACGGGATCCATCAGAGTCTCCTCCGACTGGTCTACCACGGTATATTCATCGGTCAGAGGTGAGATGGTCTTCGATAGCCGGTATTGATAACCGAAATTGGTTAAGGCATCAGCGGAATGCTGAAAAATATCAGGAACCTTGATGATAACCATGGTCATGCCCCAAAAATAGGGAGTTCCCTTCTCATCCTGTAAAAAAACTGGATTACGGATCGAAAGGACGTGTCCTCCCTGCTCCAGCTCGAAAGGACCATGTATGATAAGCACATCATTAGCAATGCTGTAATTTACGGTCTCTCCGCGGTATTTGTCATGGATCAGGTCTATTTTACCTGCTTCGTTGCCTTCGGCGGGATAGATATCTGTTACGATGCCCCCGGGAGCCACTTGGATGCTCCGGACGTAATCTGCCATCATTCTGTCCGCAATGATATCAAATTTGTCGATTCTGCCGTCCGTACTGATCAGAAGCTGCTCCAGTGTATCCGTGATACTGATACCGGCATACAGATCTGCGATCATGTTATCACCGTAGGTTACAGCATTTAGTTCCGCAAGAGTGCGGATGTGCCTGAAGTCGTCCTGCTGTACCGCATGAGCGATCATATATAAGACAATACTGCCGATAAGAAGTATCCATAACGGCAGCAGCCATTTGGTATGAGAAAATTTAATTTTCTTCCGTGTCATAGTGTTATGCTTCCTTCGTATGTGTTGGCAAAATAAATCCAATTTAATTATAGCATTTTGACGTTTTTTTGTATAGACATGAGAAGATATTTCATTCCGCTTCGATCCGCGCTAAACATGTGCCACTGGCACATGGCACCCTACCCTCTACTCGCATGCATAAAAAATTATTGGGAATATCAGCTGGACAAGGAGAAGGGCAATAAGGTAATATATTATTGCATGCCGGAACGGAAAAGGAGGATTCCTCCGACGGAAGGAATCGTCTGCGGAATGGAGATTAGTTATGGAATATATATCAGATGCACAGGCAAAACAGATGATCTTAGAGGTAGGCCGCAGAATGTATCAGGGCGGCTTCGTGGCAGCGAACGACGGAAATATTTCCTGTAAAGTCGGAGATAATGAGATCTGGGCAACACCTACGGGAGTTTCTAAGGGATTTATGACAGAGGACATGCTGGTCAAGCTGGATCTGGACGGGAATGTGTTGGAGGGAACGCACAAGCCTTCCAGCGAGATCAAGATGCACCTCAGAGTATTCAAGGAGAACCCGAAGGTACAGGGCGTGGTACATGCACATCCTCTGACAGCGACGGCGTTTGCCTGTGCGGGCATCAGTCTGGAGGAGCCGGTGCTGATGGAAGGGGTTCTGTCCTTGGGCTGTGTGCCGCTAGTGCATTTTGCCCTGCCCGGCACAGAGGAAGTGCCGGAAGCGGTGGCACCCTATTGCCGGGAATACAATGCTGTACTGTTAGCAAACCATGGCGCACTGACCTGGGGAGATAACCTCATGCAGGCATATTACCGCATGGAGACCACGGAATATTATGCGAAGATCCTGATGATGAATAACTTTATCTTAGGGAAGAAGACGTTGTTGTCCCAGGGACAGATCGACGATATTATCAAGATCCGTGCAGGATGGGGCATCACCACGGGTGGCAGACCCATCGGACCGGAGGGCGCGCAGAATCTGGAGGATATCTGCATCTCCCGGAAGCGGTGATTTGTTTTTCCGGACACAGTAGCGCGATAGCACGATTCGTAAGCTTATGATAGAAGGTCCTGTTAGAGACTTTTGCGAAAGCAGCCTCCAACAGGACCTTTTTTTTGTGCGTTATTTGTGTAATTGCATAGAAGCAGGCAGGGGGAAAGCTCCTATAGGACACAGATTTTTCACAGAGCGAACACTTTTTCAATACAAAATCCAACTATACTTGAGAAAACAATGGAATTTGGACGGAATAGCAATCGGAGGTTCGCCGTGAAGAACAAAGAGATCAAACAGATAATTTTTTCCCGAAAGAAAAACAAAAAATGGATCATCATTGCGCTGGTACTGGTACTTACGCTGGGTGGAGGTTCTGTGGCAGCAGTGGTGATATTACATAGAAACGGCAATCAATCAGAATTTTCCATGCCGGGGAATATGGCGGGGCTGACCTTCACGGAGGATATGACTGCTGCGTCAGGTGTTACCAATGTCGGTATCACGGAAGAGACCTTCGATGTGGAAAATCTGACGGCAGAGCTAGAGATCGGGGAAGTCTATGCGGTCTCCGGGGAAGAGGTAACGGCAGGAGATAAGATTTTAAAGCTTACGGAGGACAGTGTGGAGGAAGCCAGAAAGGAACTGGAGAGAGCGCTGGAGGATGCGGAGCTTGCGTATCGTACCGGAGCCATTGAACATGAGCAGAACCTGATCACCGCGGAGTACACAAGAGACAGTGCTATCCTTACCGGACAGCAGGCGAAGGAAGTCTATGATGAGACGGTAGCAAGTCTGCAGAGTGCTGTGACCAGGGCGGAAGAGGAATTGCAGGATGCCGAGGATGAGATAGCGGAATATGAGACATACGTTAATGACGGTTCCTATAAGAGTTATTTCAAGGTAGATGAATATCAGGCAATCTATGATGAGAACTTGAAAGCCCTGACGGATAAACTGGATGAGTGGGGAATTGGCTGGTCCCAGATCACCGGCGGGTCAGCCGGATCTGTGCAAGCAGGTGGAACCGCAGGCAATGTGCTGGGCAGCAGTGGACAGGACAGCAATTCCTCGAATGTGAAAACTTTGGCATCCCTATACAGCATTTTGGAACAGAACCTGAAGGATCTGGAAGAAGCACAGGAAAAATATGAGGATGCAGTCACCAATGCTTCTTTTAACTTACAGACATTGCAGTTAAAGCTTCCCAGCCTTCAGCAGGCAGTCACGGAGGCGAAGGAAAATTATGAGATCCAGCTGGCGCAGGCAAAGCTGACTTACGAGACTTCCTTGTCCAGTGCGGAACGTGCAGAGAGCGATTACAATACTACGGTGGAAAAAGCTAAGTCCGATCTGGCAGCTCTGAAAAGTACTTATGAAGATGCCAAAGAGAATCTGGAACTGTTTGAAAGCAGTGTGGGAGACGGATATTTCTATGCCTCGGAGGACGGAACGATCCTGCGGACCATGGTACGGGCGGAGCAGACTCTGACTTCCGATGCAGTCGTATTCGTTTACAGCAATCCGAAGGAGCTGACGGTCACCGTATCGGTAGACCAGGCGGATATTGCAAAATTGACCGTAGGCGACAGTGCTTATGTGCAGACCTCCGCAGGCAGCGGATATACCGGTGTGATCACAGCCATTGATCCGGTATCCTCGTCTGACAGCCGTACCAGTGTCACTTACAGCGTGACGGTACAGATCAACGTGGAAGATGAGGAGGACAGCTTAAGTGCCAACGAATCCGTCACCGTAGTCTTCGGCATGACGGAGGAAGAGATCAAGCAGTTACAGCAGAGACAGAGCATGCAGGGAGGACAGACGCAGTCATGAAATTGAAAAGACCACATTTTGAAAAACTGAAATCCCTCACGAAGAAGCAGAAAAAGTTGATCCTGGCGGGGATCGCACTGTTTCTGCTGATCCTTGCAGCCTGCTATACCGTGTTCATTGCACCGTTACTTCAGAAAGAACAGTGGATCTACAAAGAAGAGACGGTGGAGCGTGGTACTTTAAAGGTAGGTGTGACGGAGAGCGGCTCTCTGGACTACAACACAAAATCCATAGATTACGATCTGGATCTGGACGTCAGTGATGATGACGGGGATGACAGCGACGAGGATGACGATGATACCGTACAGAAATATCTGAAGATAGAGGAGATCTACGCCGCCAGCGGGCAGCGTGTCACCGAAGGTGAGGAACTTCTGAAATTCACGGAAGACAGCGTGGAGGCAGTTCGGGCACTGTTGCAGAATGCGGTAGTGGAGGCGCAGGCAGACTATGCGGAGGCAGAGAGTACTTATGAATTGTCCCTGCTGGAAGCACAGACCGACTACGATACCCAGAAGATCAGTGCTTCCTATGCGGCATCTATCCGCAATACTTCCGGTACGAGCGTGACGAACAATGTGGCATCCCTGCAGGTGCAGCTGGAGCAGAAGCAGGCGAATACCGCATCTTTGCAGGAGAAACTGACGCAAGCACAGGAAGATTATCAGGATGCATTGGAGACCTACGAAGCGGCAAAGGAAGGCTATGAAGGTGCCGGAACCGATAATACAGTGAATTTCATGACAATACAGAACGGTTATCTCAGCGCAAGAACAAAATATCAACAGGCAAAAGCGGCGCTGACTCAGGCGGAAACAGCGGTAACGGACAATGAAAGTGCCATCACCGATCTGGAGAATCAGCTGGCGGCAGCCAGAGCGAAGCAAACTATTGACAAGCTGGATACGGAAGAGACCTATCAGGAGACCGTGATCAACGGACAGAATGCCCAGACTACCTACAACGCTACCGTGGAAGATCTGAAGGAGACCTTACAGGAAGCGGAAGAGACGAAAGAAAAACGGGAAGAACAGTTACAGGCCTTTGAAGCTTTCATCGGAAGTGATGGTATTCTCTATGCCGCAGAGGATGGTGTGATCACAGAGGTCAGCTACGAAGCGGGAGACCGTCTGACGACGACAGGAGCTCTGTTTTCCTATGCAACGTCGGATGACATGAGAATCTCCGTGGATGTGACCCAGGAGGATATTGTGGACCTGCAGGTGGGAGATGCGGTAGATATCACCTTTACGGCATACCCGGAGGATTCCTATACTGGAAGCATTCTCTCCATCAATACCACGGCTACTTCCGATTACAGTAATACCGTAAGCTACACTGTGGAGATCAGCGTGGAAGGTGAACTGGAGCAGCTCTACGGCGGCATGACCGCAGATGTGATCTTCGTTACCGAAGAAAAGGAAGATGTCCTCTATGTATCCCGTAAGGCGATCGTAGAAGAGAACGGCAAGACCTATGTCTATCGTAAGGCAGCACTGGGCGGCAGGGAACTGGCGGAGGTAGAGACCGGTATCACTAACGGTGTGGACATCGAGATCTTGTCAGGACTGGAAGAGGGCGATACCATCTACCTGGCAAGTAAAGTCAGTTCCGAGGCAGAAGTCAAGAGCACGGAGGAGACTGCCGATTCCGGCAGCAGTTCTGATACCGCAATCGGCAGTGATACGGAGTTCGAGATGCCGGAGGATATGCAGATGCCGGGAGGCGGTGACATGCCCCAAGGTGGTCCCGGAGGCAGCGGTTCCGGCAGTTTCGGCGTCGGAATGCCGGGCGGTCCCGGAGGACAATAAATCAGGCGGATGGAACAAATGTTGAGAAACAGACAGGAATGATTGGGAACAGTTATGAAGCAGAATGAAAATGGGAAAAAGATCAAAGAAAATATAAGAAATCAAATGTGCCGGATCGGATCATGGAAAAGCTGGTCGAAAAGGCGCAAGCTCACCACAGGTATCTGCGGTGTCTGTGCGATCGCTGTAGTGGCTGGTGCCATTGGTCTCTCCGGTGGTTCCGACACAGAAGTCATCTATAAAGAGACTACGGTAAAATACGGTACACTGGTCAAAGGTGTGACGGAGAGCGGCTCTGTGGACATCGGTACGGTGGATCAGACCTTTGATCTGGATATGAGTGCCCTACAGAGAACGGATACCTCCGGCAGCAGTTCCTCTGGCGGCTCCTCCGGTAGTACTGTCGGCAGTAGCTCTGGTTCCGGTGGATTTGGCGGCATGAGTGCTTCCGGCGGCGGAGCTCAGGGAGGCTTAGACATGTTTGGTCAGATCTTCAATATGGGCGGCAGCAGCTCCGGCAGCAATGGTGACGATTCTACCCTGACCGTGGCAGAGGTAGTGGTCTCCGTGGGGCAGCAGGTGTCCGAGGGAGATCCCCTGTACCTGCTGGAAGAAGACAGTGTCTCCGACCTGGAAGACGAACTGCAGTCTAACGTAGAGAAAGCAAAAGCGGATCTGGAGGCGGTGGAAGCCGACCAGACCCTGTCAAAACAACAGGCAAAATACACTTATGACAGCAGCACTGCTTACGGCAGTTATATTGATACCGAGTACAGTACTACATTGCAGGAGCTTCAGAATACGGTAGATTCTGCGGAGAGCACACTGGAGCAGGCGAAGAGCAGCCTGGAAGATTACCGGGCACAGCTGGAGGAAGTAACGGCAGCCTATGAGGATGCGGCACAGGTATTGTCGAACTGTAAATACAGTCTGAACAGTACCGACGCAGCAGATGATACTTACGGATATGTCTATTATGCGCAGCTGACGGAGCAGGCACAGTCCACGGCAGATTCCCTGGAGCAGCAGAAGGAAGAGCTGGAACAGAGAGTAGAGCAGGCGGAGGAAAATGTAACCACTGCCGAAACTGCCTACAATAAGGCGAAACGGGAACTGGAGCAGGGGAAACTGACCGCAGCCGAGACCCAAAAACTGCGAACACTGGCTTACAATACCGCACAGGAGACCTATGACATTGCACTGGGGTATCTTGCGCAGGAATTGTCCGATCAGCAGGAAACCTATAATGAGACACTGGAAAAATGGAATGAGTTCAGCACTTATATCGATGGTAATGCAGTATGTGCAAGATACAACGGCGTCATCACCGGCGTGGAGCTGGAGGCCGGAGACAAGATCAGTACCGGAACCTCTCTGGTTACCTTATACGATATGGACGAAGTGACCATGACGGTAACAGTGGATGAAGATGACATGACGGATATCTCTCTGGGATCTGCGGCGAATATTGCATTGACGGCATATCCGGAAGATATCTTTACGGCAAAGGTGACGGCTATCGGAGATGCGACATCGGATTCCAGTGGAAACATAACTTATGACGTAACTGTCACATTAGAAGGGGATGTCTCCGGACTGTTCCAGGGCATGACAGGAGATGTGACTTTCGTTACGGAACAAACGGAAGAAGTGTTGTATGTCTCACGCAGAGCCATTATCACAGAGGATGACAAGACTTATGTAAAAGTGAAGACTGCAGAGGGTAGTATTGTGAAAAAAGAAATAACGACAGGAATGTCAGATGGTTCTAACGTGGAGATCTCCGGAGATATTGCAGAAGGAGATACCGTATTGATCGAAAGCAGCATTACGAAGTAGAGCGGAGACCTGTGGGAAAGTAAGGTCAATGGAAGGGAAGAAGTAGAATATGAGATTATCCGAAATATTACGTCTGGTGTGGTTGAACCTGTCACAGAATAAATTCAAAGTGATCCTGACTTCCATCGGTATCGTTGTGGGATCCGCTACCATAATGCTGGTGCTGGCGATAGGTACCGGTGGAAAAGAAGAGGTGGCGGAGCAGTTCAAGAACCTGAATGCCGGGGCAATTGATATTTCCTGTGACAGCAGTGACAGCGGCGGTTTTAGCTTTGAAATGCCGGGCGGTGGAGGAAACGTTACCGTCACAAATATGGGCGGAGGCCCCGGAGGAGGTTCCGGCGGCGGTATGTCCGGTGGTCCCGGCGGGGGAATGGATTTCGGCGGATTTTTCGGATTCGGACAGGAGGAAGAGAGCGAAGCCGTGACATTGACCAGTGAAGACTGTGATGATCTGGCGACTTTTGTATCGGGAATCTCTGCAACTACGATCTCTTATTCCACTACAGCATCGGTGGAGGGAGGCGATATGACCTCTGCTTCCTATTACACCATTGCCGGTGTGGAGGACAATTATGCCGCCATCAGTAATCTGGAAATGGCCATCGGGGATTTCCTCACAGAAGAAAACAACGAGAGCAAGGAAAAGGTGTGCGTACTGGGTGCCACCGTGGCAAAGGAAATTTTTGGAAGCGCCTACGATGCCTATGACGGTACAGTCTATATTGATGGCCGTCCCTATATAGTGTCAGGGGTACTATCCGAGATGGGAACTGTGGCATCCGGCACCAGCCCGGATACGGCGATCTATGTACCTTACGAAACCGGCATCAAATACATTACCGGTACGAGCATTAGTCCAACCATTACCGTGGTCGCAGAAGATGTGAATCAGGTGGACACTGTAATGACAGGCGTGGAGAGTGCCTTAAAAGAAAGTTATCCCAACACCACATTTACCATCAGCGATGCCGGAAGCAAGATGGAGGCAGCCTCTGCTTCCAACGAGACACTGACATTACTGTTAATCTCCATGGCGGTGATCGTATTTATTGTCGGCGGTATCGGCATTATGAATGTATTGTTTGTATCCATCAAGGAGCGTACCAATGAGATCGGTATTTTGAAAGCGCTGGGCTGCTCCCGGAAGGATGTCCTGTTGGAGTTTTTATTGGAAGCAAGCTTTACCAGTCTGGTAGGAGCCGTACTGGGGGTGCTGGTGGCTCTTGGAATTACGCCATTCGTGCAGCTGTTCAACGTGAGAGTGTCCCTGTCGGTACAGGGTGCAGTATTGTCGCTGTTGTTTGGTGTCCTCACCGGAAGCATCTTCGGCTTCTATCCGGCATATATGGCATCGAGACTGATCCCCGTAGAAGCTTTAAATCAGGAGTAGTGCGAAAGGTGTAAGGATTATGATGGAAAACGCAATGATCACCATGAAAAATATAAATAAAGGCTATATGCTGGGAGAGGAGCGTCTGCCGATCCTGAAGGACATCAATTTTCAGGTAAATAAGGGAGAATATGTGGCAATCTTAGGCCCTTCCGGTTCCGGTAAGACTACGTTAATGAATATGATCGGCTGTATGGATGTGATGGACAGTGGGGAATATTATCTGGATGGCATGGCAATCCACGAGACCAAAGAGGACGATCTGACCATGGTGCGCAACCAAAAGATCGGGTTCATTTTCCAGAACTATCAGCTGATCCCGACCTACAATGTCATGCAGAATATTATCATGCCCCTGCTGATGCGTGGCATGACCCATGAGGAAGCAGAAGAAAAGTGTAAAAATACTATCAAACTGCTGGGGCTGGATCACCGTATCGGACATAGGCCTAACGAATTGTCCGGCGGACAGAAGCAGAGAGTATCCATTGCCAGAGCACTGGTGGGACAGCCGGCGATCCTTCTGGCGGATGAGCCTACCGGTGCTCTGGATCAGACCAGCGGCAGAGAAGTACTGAAACTGTTCCGGGAACTGAACGATATGGGCAACACAATCGTCATGATCACCCACGACCTGGGCGTAGCACAGTCTGCGAAACGTATCGTGCGTATTGTGGACGGACAGTTACAGGAATAAGGGATAGTCACTCAGCCAACGGGAAAGAGGCTGGGACTGTTCCAGACCGGATTTCAGGGTACGGTCGGCATCCGATTTATTTTCTGCCGGTATTATCAGCAGAAATTCTTTTCCATCCATAAGTACACCGCAGAATACGGTTTTCAGATCCCGGGAGATAAGAAACATATTTCCCGGGATATTTGTTACAGATTCGGTCAGGCAGGAGTAATAGGCTTCTTCATCGATAAAAGGTGCATAGAATCCCATGTCATCCGCACCTTCCACGAAAAGCCTCTCTCCGTTCATCCAGACATTTCCCGCTATGGCGTCTTCCTGATTCCCCCAGAGGTAATGTAAGGCTTTCCCGTGGATTTCCACCGATACCTGTTTGAAGGTATCCGGTTCCGTCAGACTGACCAGCATTCCGGTTCCGGTATAGTCATAATCCTTTTTGATGGGAGTATGATAATAGCGGATCCCGTAGTCTCCAAGGCAAAATAAGGCAAATACGAGCAGAAAAATCAGAATGCCGCAGAAAACGGTTCTTAATTTTTTATTTCGCATCATGGTTCTTGCCTCCTTTTTATTTTATTATACAATCAGATATCCATACTGGCAATGAGCTGAAACATTTCCTCGGCGGTCATGTGATCTGCGGTGATCACGTATACATAATTGTCAGCTTCATAATAAGCCATGACGTAACCATCCACATAAGTATATACCGTGGCAATGTGACCGCCGATGACATGTTCCTCTTCGGCATCGTATTCATTGTCTAATACGAGTGTCAGGGCATTATTTGCGGAAATTAGCATTTGCTCCCAGATGAGCTGTTCTCCGGCATTGTTTTCATAGAAAATTTCACAAAAAAGAGGACTGTCTCTTCGGTCTGTCTCTGTATAGCCCTCCGGGATGCAGGTCGGTATCGTAGGAGCGAGTACCGCATCTTTTTCCTCGGAAGAGTAGTTATACTGCGTAGCATCCTCGCGCAGGGTCTTTAGTGTCATGAAAAACTTATCCCGATAGGCATCCACACTTAACGTCAGAACCAGTCCGCCACATACGATACCGGTGAAAAAGATTGCAATGCGTTTTAGGAGCTGTTGTGCACCGGTCAGCACCGGATGGGCTTCCCGGCGGATCACTTTTTGCATTTTTTGTTCAAAACGTTTTGAAAATACATATTCCCGATCAACCTGATTTTCTAATGCTGTTATCATGGCATTGTCCACCACAGGCATATGCTGATAGAGCCATTCATCCGTTACTTCCATGGATCTCATTATTTTCCTCCCGTTTATTCAAAGCTTCCTGTATCATAATCTTTCCCCGGGATAATCGCTGCCGGATCGTTCCTTCGGTGATGTTTAATACTTTTGCGATTTCATCGTTGTCCATATTGCCGGAGTATTTGAGGAGAAATACATCCCGGTATTTTACGGGCAGGCGCCTAAGGATGTCCAGTATTCCGTCATCCACATTCGTCTCCGCATAAGTCACCGGGACATTACATTCTTCCAGCTCATCCACATAGATTTCCCGTTGAAATTGATGGTTTCGCTTCCGGTAAATATCTATAGTCGCATTTTTCGTTATGGTAAGCAGGTAGCGTTTCGTCGCCGTGGCGTCGATTTCCCCTATTTTTTCCATGTTTTTCGCAATTTTTATAAACGCCTCATGTACGGCATCTTCCGCAAGAAAAGTATCCTTCAGCACATTCAGAGCTACTTTCATCATAAGGTGCCGATAGGTTTCATAGAGAATCGCAAACTTTTGTTTGTCTTCTTCGGCGTCGATCATCATCAGATATATCATTTGTTGTTCTCAGGCCTTTCTATGAGTCATAACGAAGGTTCCTGTTCCTATTGTTACAAAAACGTAAAAATATTTCAATTGCAGGTTTATATGTTTGTCCCAATAGTATCTTTTGGGTAACCGGGGCACTTTATTGTGCCTGCTTTACGGATCCCGGCGATGGGGGATATAATGATTTCAATACAGGAGAGCGTAAAAAGAGCAGAAACGAGCATAGGAGAAGCAAAATGGGAGAACAGGGGCATGAGGAACCCACCGGACAGGCGAAGATCACGAAAGCCTGCAATCTGCCCTGCCGTTATGTCCTGCATACCGTAGGTCCTATTGTGCAGGGAAAACTGACGGAGAAACATTGCGCATTGCTTCGGTCCTGTTACTTGTCCTGTCTGGAACTGGCATCGGCATACGGGCTGGAAAGTGTGGCGTTCTGCTGTATATCCACTGGGGTATTCTGCTTTCCGAACGACAAGGCGGCGCAGATTGCCGTATAGACGGTACAGGAGTATTTGGAGGAGACTCCTGACAGCAGTGTCAAAAATGTGATCTTTAATGTGTTTAAGAATGAGGATTTGCAGATCTATGAGAGAATTCTTCGGTCGTAGATTTTCGATTACTCTAAATGCAGAGAAAAACTTGCACCCGGCAGATTGCTGTGATACATTGGCTGTAAAAGAAATACAAGAGAGGAAAAGAAAATGGCAGGATATCTGATTAAGGATACCACAAAAGAAGAGCGGGAGCAGATCGTTGCGGAGTCTCTGGGATATATGGAAGCCAACTGTGATGGCTGTACTTCGGGACTGGCGGAAATGTATCAGGCATACATCGACGGGAAGAAGGAGCTTCGGGACATCAACATGGAATTTCATGCAGGTTATGTATCCGGAGAGGAAGTGCCCGGCCGCAGGTCTTGTCCCATGTAATAATAGTGTGCGGGAAAGATGGATTTCCGGCATAAATAAAATGTTATCTGCAAAAACTCTTAGTAACAGAATGCGAAAGGCAGGAAAGAGAAATGCAGATGAGAGACGATCTTGGAATTACAACAAAACTGGAAAATGGCAAGGCTTATCTGGAATTTGCCCTGCCGGAAAAGATAGGGCGTTTGCTGTCCGCATTACAGATTGAGATCTGGGAAGGTGCGGAGGGCAAACGCCTTGTTTTTCATGGGGAATACTCATCAGAAGAAGCTGATTCCATGACGGCGTTGCTGCTGCGGCCGCATCTCTGGGACGGCATGCGGGATCCCTATGTCTATCTGGTGAAGGCGCAGGGAAGATTCAGAAGCGTGGAGTATGGAGAAAAGATGGGTGGTATGGAGAAGGAGGAAAAGTTAGATCCTGCTGAGGATATAACCGGGGAAGTGGAAATGTATTGGCGGCAGGAACTGACCATTTATGACGTGCGTGTCGTAGAAAAAAAGGGAATTCTACTCAATGAAAAAGAGTTCCTGCCACATGAAGTAGTCTACCGGCTTCCCCCGCAGATCAGTGATGCCGGGACGAGGGTGGAGCAGGTACGAAGAGATCTGGAACGGCTGGTCCAGATGGGGGTAAATGTGATCCGGCTGGAAGGAACCGGGACCGGGGCAGAGGGGGTGAACTGCTCCGAAGTGAGAACGTTTTACAGCCTGTGCAGAAAGCGTGGATTCCTCACTGGGGACCTGTGGATAAGACCGGAAAATCTCCCAGTGTACCGTGGATTACCCGGAGAAACGACATGCCAAGCACTCCTGGCGGCGGACGGCAGGACACTGACAGAGCGATACTACTATTATCAGGCAAAATGGAGCAGCGAACCGGTGCTCTATCCGGTACTTTCCACCCTGCATCGTCAGGAGAACGGATTACTTTCTCTGACAATTTACAGCAATCAGAAAAAAGTGGTGCTCTATGTAGATGGAGTACTTTTTTTATTCCAGTCGGCCGCATCCGGTGATCCGGAGTTCATTTTTGAAGATATTCCTGTGGCGAAGCTGCCGCTGCATCTGGCGGTGGAGGCAGGAAATTTAAGCATTTCTCTGACCGTGTCGAAGATTTAAGGGTTGTGGTTTCACACAATTTTCACAAATGTTTCACCTTTTCATGACATTTGAAACATATACTGATACAAGGGTGTAAAGGTTAACCGCTGTTCATGCTTGCATGATAAAGCGGTTGAATTTTACACCCGTAAAACATGAGGAAGTAGCGATTTGTGTAACAAATCAGCGGATTCCGAATGTTTTTCGGATTGCGAGAGCAGCTTGCTGCGAAGCAATTCGGGGATATCATCATAGATATCAGGTGGGGGATCACACCATATCCGGGAGGCAAATATGATAGAAGTAAGCAATCTTACAAAAAAATATGGTGACCATATTGCCGTAGATCATCTCTCTTTCCGTGTGGAAAAGGGCCAGATCTACGGTTTTCTTGGTCCTAACGGCGCCGGTAAATCCACGACAATGAACATCATCACGGGTTACCTGGCAGCTACGGAGGGCACTGTGACCATCGATGGCAAAGATATCCAAAAAGATCCGGAGGAGGCAAAGCGTGCCATCGGTTATCTGCCGGAGCTTCCGCCACTGTATGTTGACATGACTGTCAGAGAATACCTGGACTTCGTGGCAGAACTGAAAAAAGTTCCGAAAAAAGAGCGGAAGCAGCAGATCGATGAGGTCATGGAAATGACACAGATCACCGATATGCAGCAGCGTCTGATCAGGAATCTGTCAAAAGGTTATAGGCAGAGAGTCGGACTGGCACAGGCGATCCTTGGCTACCCGGAGGTTATTATTTTGGATGAGCCCACGGTAGGTCTGGATCCGAAACAGATCATAGAGATCCGTGATCTGATCCGCAAGTTGGGGGAGAATCATACTGTGATCCTCAGTTCCCATATTCTGTCGGAGGTCAGCGCGGTCTGCGACCATATTATGATCATAGCCCACGGTAAGCTGGTAGCCAGCGATTCTCCGGAGAATCTGCAGAAGCTTATGAGCGGCTCCATGGAGCTGGACCTGGAAGTAAAGGGAAGCGCCGCTGCGGTGAAGAGTGCATTGCAGGAGATCTCACAGATCGACCGGATCGAAGAGAACACGGAGGCATCCAAAAATATTGCAAAACTGAAAGTGATCTCCAAAGAAAATGCCGACATCAGAGAGCAGGTATTCTATGCACTGGCAGAAGCAAAGCTGCCCATTTTAGAGATGACTCATGCGGAGAAGTCTCTGGAAGACATCTTCCTGGAACTGACCGAGGATGTGGCACCTACACAGTCGGAGAAGCACAAACTATTCTCAAAAAGAAAAAAGCCGGAAGCCGAAGAAACTGTAACTACAAAGGAGGCGGAATAATATGCTAGCCATTTATAAGAGAGAATTGAAATCCTATTTCCGTTCCTTTATCGGATTTTTATTTATTGCAGTCACCCTGTTTTTCCTGGGATTGTATTTTAGCGTTTATAACCTGATGAACGGATATCCTTATTTTGCGTATGTGGTATCCAGCGTTACCTTTTTATTCATGCTGACCGTGCCGATCCTGACCATGCGTATTCTGGCGGAGGAAAAGCGGAGCAAGACGGATCAGCTGATCCTGACGGCACCGGTGTCCGTAGGCGGCATCGTTATGGGAAAATTCCTGGCGCTGTTAACTATATTTGCCATTCCCGTAGTGATCATCTGCTTTTACCCGCTGATCATGGCGCAGTACGGCAGTGTTCCCATGGGAGAGGCCTATCTGTCGATCCTGGCATATTTCCTCTTCGGGATGACCGCCATTGCCATCGGTCTGTTCCTGTCTTCCGTGACAGAGAGCCAGGTCATCGCAGCAGTACTTACTTTTTTAGTATTGTTCCTGGGATATATGATGGATTCCATCTGCTCCATTATTTCCAGCACCGGCAATCTGCTGACGAAGCTGCTGCGTTGCTTTGACCTTTACACACCGTTTTCCAACCTGCTAAACGGCACGCTGGATGTATCTTCTATCGTATATTATGCATCCGTTACGGCACTGGTTCTGTTCCTGACAGTACAGTCCATTCAGAAACGCCGTTACAGCATGTCCGTGAAGAACTTAAGCTTCAGTGCTTACAGTACCGGTATGATCGCCGTAGCTGTAATGCTGGTAGTAGTCGTTAATATTATCATGGGCGAGATGCCTTCTAGCTGGACAGCAATCGACATGACCAGCCAGAAGCTCTATTCCCTGACAGATCAGACCGTTGACTATGTGAAAAATATGCAGGATGATGTGACAATCTATGTGTTGGTAAATCAGGACAATCAGGATACCACATTGGGGCAGACTTTACAGAGATATGATGATCTGTCGGATCATATCACCGTGGAATATGTGGATCCCACCGTTAACCCGATGTTCTATACCCAGTACACCACCGGCAACATCAGCACGAACAGCCTGATCGTGGTCAGCGACAAGCGCAGCAAGGTCATTGATTACAATGATGTCTATGAGTCTTCCTATGATTTTGACTATTCGACGTACAGTTATAACACCACGACCACCGGTTATGATGGCGAAGGACAGATCACCAGTGCGTTGGATTATGTGTTAAATGACAATATGCCCAAGGTATATATGACAACAGGACATAACGAACTGAGTTTAAGTAACACTTTTACATCCGCACTGAACAAGGAAAATGTGGATTATGAGACCGTGAATCTGATGGATCTGGATGCTATCCCCGACGATGCGGCCTGTCTGTTCATCAACGGCGCCACCAGTGATTTCTCTTCCGATGACAAGGATAAGGTGATCGATTATCTGGATAATGGCGGTAAGGTCATCCTGGTGACCGGTTATACCGATGAGGAGACACCCAATATAGATGCTATCTTAAGCTACATGAATCTGAGCATTGCCAAAGGACTGGTAGTGGAGAATGATTCCAACGGCTACTACAGAAGTCCGTATTATATCCTGCCGACACAGAGCTCTGACAGCTATACCTCAGGCACCTACGGAAAATATCTGTTCCTGCCGTATTCTCAGGGCATCATCGTCCCGGAGGAAGTAAGTACCGACGAGACAGCCACCGGCGATATTACCTATGATGTATTCCTGAGCACCTCCGACAGCTCTTTTGCAAAACAGGATGTCAACAATACACAGGATTTTTCACAGGGTGAAAATGATATGAATGGTCCCTTCGCATTAGGTGTTGAGGCAGTAAAGACTTTGGATGATGGGGATGCGACACTGGTCGTGTACGGTTGCGAGCAGCTGTTCACGGATGATGCAAATTCTGTCGTCAGCGGTGCGAACCTGACCCTGTTCACCAATACATTCAGTGGAATGACAGATCATGAGACATCGGTATCCATTCCGGTAAAAAGCTATGAAGTCTCTAATCTGGTAGTGGATTCCGCACAGATTCTGTTGTTGGGCTTGTTGGTTACCATGATCCTTCCCGTCGGTTGTATGATCGCCGGATTTGTGATCTGGTTCCGCAGACGGAAGAAATAATTGGGAAAGGCGTGAGTTATAGATATGAAAAAGAAACAAAGACAGATGATCGGAATGCTGCTGGCACTGGTGGTGCTGGCGGCAGTATTCCTGGGCATCCGACAGTATAATAAAAATATAGCATCCGCGACGTCCACTACCGAGGATACACAGGAGACGGTGCTGGATGTGAACTCCGATGATATTACCAGCTTCCGCTATGTATATGAGGGAGAGACCTATGCCTTTGAAAAAGAGGATGAAACATGGTACTATGCGGACGATCATTCCCTGAATCTGAACCAGGATCGGATCAAGGCTATGATCCTGAAGGTGGCACCGTTAAAGGCAGATCAGGTGATTGAAAATGTGACGGATATGTCGCAGTACGGACTGGCAGATCCGGAGCGTACCATTCAGTACGAGACTGCAGATCGCAGCGTGATCATTAATGTCGGTAATCTGAATTCCATGACCAGTCAGTATTACATCGCATTTCCCTCTGAAATGAAAGTGTATGCCGTGACCACCAACGTGGTGACCGGATTCAACTATACACTGGACGATCTGGTGGAGGAAACTACCGAAGCGACGGAGACTGCAGAAACAGAAACTGCAGAGACAGAAACCACGGAATCTGTGGAGACTGTGGAAACGGAAACTGCAGCGACAGGGGCAAATTAGGAGTGCTCCCCACGAATGACAATGATGTCATTTAACTTTAATATTGTATCTTTTTGAGGCAGAATGGACAGATCCTCCCGCAGAATGAGGAAGATCGTGACCTGTTCTGCCTCTTCCATTTCTTCCACGGATTTGCCCGCAAAGCGTTTATCTACGAAGATCTCGGCAATCTCATGAATATCTGCTTCTTTAATATTAGAGAGACTGCTTTTGCGCTGGTACTGTTCCACAAAACCGGCACTGATGATACCGGTGGGGATAGCCACAGCACCGACACCGAGATAGGCGATACAGATTGCCATGATTCGGCCAAGCGTGGTGATGGGATAGATGTCTCCGTAGCCTACGGTGAGCAGCGTTGACATGCTCCACCAGATGCCGCTGAAAGCGTTGCGGAATACTTCCGGCTGGGAATCATGCTCCACACTGTACATGCACAGACTGCTGGCGAGCATCAGGATCAGTACGATGAACACGGAGGAAATAATCTGATTGCGTTTTTCATATAATACCGTAGTGATAACATTGAAAGAATCATATCGGGCATTCAGGCGGAACAGATGGAAGATTCTCGCCACCCGCAGCATCCGGAAGATGACCATACCGGACAGGAAGAAAAAGGGTAAAATTGTCAGCAGGTCGATAATGCCGTCGAAGGAGATCAGAAACCGCAACCGGGAGCGGAACTCGCTTTTATCAGGATATAGATAGTCCGCAGTCCAGATCCGCAGAATATATTCCACACAGAAGATCAGAATAGTGATAACCTCGATCACGTGAAATGCTGGAAATAAAAAAGCAAGCTCATCAAAGGTTTGCAGAAAAGTCACCAGAATATTTGCACAGATAACGATAGCAATAAAAATATCAAAGAGCCGGCTCAGACGGTTACTTTTGTCACCGATCTGGATGATGTTAAATACTTTTTTCTTCATGTTGAATCCTCAATGTTTTCTGGGGCAGCGCCAGTGAATGTTTGTGATTCCATCATACGGAGGTGGAAGAGGAAAGTCAAGAAATGCGGTGACAGAATCCGTCAACTTTCTTAAAAACAGTCATATATTATAGTAAATCCAAATACAATGAAAGGATACAAAAATATATGGCTAGATTTACAAATCAGGCACAGCTTCGCTATGGAAATGAGATTACAAACTCCAATATAGCAGTGGGTGAGATCACGGAGGTATTGTCTGCAACCAAGACAGCAGTGCGGGATACTTACGGGCAGAATGAAAATGTGACGTATGTGATCAGCATTGTGAACTCAGGCACTACAGCATTTAATGGAATTACAGTAACGGATAATCTGGGAGAGTATTTGTTTAATACCAGAGAACTGACACCTCTGACGTATATTCCGGGGACCGTAAAATACTATGCAAACGGAATTTTACAGGCAACACCGGCTGTAACGGCAGGCCCTCCTCTGACAATCACGGGAATTACCGTGCCTGCGGGAGGTAATGTGACACTTACCTATGAGGCTGAGGTGAACTCTTATGCACCGCTGGCAGCAGAGGCTTCCATTACGAATACGGCGACGATTGCCGGGGCAGGGGTCACTCCTGTTACTGTGAACGAGACAGTAAATGCGGTAAGCGGACCGCTTCTTACGATCACAAAGTCCGTCAGTCCCGTACCCGTGACAGAGAATGGAACATTGACGTATACGTTCCTGATACAGAATCTGGGGAATACGGCAGCAGATGCAGCTACCGGTGTCGTGATCACAGATACCTTTAATCCCGTATTGGAGAATCTGACTGTGAATTTTAATGGAACTGCATGGGCAGAGGGAACAAACTATACGTATGATACGACTACCGGATTATTTACCGGAACTGCAGGAGGTATTACTGTACCCGCAGCGACTTACACCCAGGATCCCGTTACAGGAGCGTGGGGGATCAACCCCGGCGTCAGCACGCTGGTGATCTCCGGAACCGTATAAGGGCTGTCGCGCTCCTAAGGCTGGCGCCATGCAACCCATTCGCAGTCACTGCGTGACTTGCTCATGGACGGCTGTCGCCGTATAAATCTAAAATAAAAAGTCACTGGAAGTACATAAATGTCCTTCCGGTGACTTTTTATTTTATCCTTGCATGGCTTGTAGCTTAGCCAAAGTATCTCTTTAACAGACCCTCAAATGCCTTGCCATGTCTTGCCTCATCACGAGCCATCTCGTGTACGGTATCATGGATTGCATCCAGGTTCAGAGCCTTGGCTCTCTTAGCCAGATCAAACTTACCTGCGGTTGCACCGTTCTCGGCATCTACTCTCATCTCCAGATTCTTCTTGGTGGAATCGGTTACGACTTCACCTAACAGCTCAGCGAATTTTGCAGCGTGCTCAGCTTCTTCGTAAGCAGCCTTTTCCCAGTACAGACCGATCTCGGGATAACCTTCTCTGTGAGCTACTCTTGCCATTGCCAGATACATACCAACCTCAGAGCATTCACCCTGGAAGTTCGCACGAAGATCAGCAATGATATCCTCGGGAGCACCCTTTGCTACACCTACTACATGCTCAGCAGCCCAGGTCTTACCTTCCTCCTGCTTGGTGAATTTGGAAGCGGGAGCGTGACAGATGGGGCACTCTGCGGGAGCCGCATCACCTTCATAAACATAACCACATACCTGACATACATACTTTGCCATAATTTTTTCTCCTTTTCTCAAATGAAATGTTTTGTTTTTAGTTTTCTCTTTTTGCGTGTGCTTTATCTGCACAAATATATTATGGAACGAAGTCTGTTTTCATTCAGAAAACTAGGACTTCGTAGCAACCCTGGTGCAGGCGGGACAAGTGCCATAGAAATAAGTGATATGTCCCCGGATCCGGCCGTCAAATCTCTCTCCGGCTGTCTCCATGATGGAATCAATACTATCCATGTCCAGATCAATGACGCTTCCGCATTCCGTACACACAAAATGATAATGTTCGGAAGTATCGGCATCAAAATGGTCAACACCGTCACCGACTCGGAGTCGTAAAATCTCTCCCATGTCCGACAACAGAGTCAGATTACGGTAGACGGTACCGAGACTTAAGTTCGGATCCTGCTGCTTCAGATTAGAATAGATCACATCAGCGGTAGGGTGATCCTTGCGTCCCATGAGAAAGGATTTGATCATTTCCCGTTGTCTGCTTCGTTTCAGTGCCATGATAAGCCCCTTTCTCAATAATAGTAATGATTACTGTTTCTTATAAGCTTATTATACATGATGTGAGAATAATGTCAACAGAAAAATGAAAAAATTTTGTTTATATTTTTTTAATGATATTCCTGCTTCCTTTATACACAGAAGGTAGGAATCATGCTATAATGAGCGAAAGTAAAGTATAAAATATAAATTAACACGCGCAAACTTGTGTTACACAGTGTACAGAAGTACACGGCACTAAAGTCACAGAAAGTTTGCAGGTTGCTGAAAGGCAAGAATAATATGAAATTTAAAACCAGACTTCGTGTAACATTTATAAGTATTATATTACTTCCGCTGTTGCTGACGATCATGGCGTTTGTGATGATTGCCATTTACCTGATGAATTACTCTCAGGGTTTCAGCCTGACGGATATTGATTATTCCATGATGTCGGAGAATTTCAGGGAATTCACCAACACCACGGATCAGGCGTATTATGTGCTGCTGGACCAGGTGAAGGAAGACAGCAGCAGGCTGGAAGATAAAGAATATCTGGATCATATTAATGAGGAGGTATCGCGGAAGTCTACTTACATTATTGTAAGAAAAGGTGATAAGATGTATTATGCCGGCAATAAAGATGCCGCACAGAAGATTTTTGAAAAACTGCCTGCCTACGGTGAAGAGAATCTGTCGGATGACAGCGGATATTTCTACAATGAACTGGAGAAGTATGTAAAACAGATTGATTTCACTTTCCGGGATGGAACACCGGGCAGCGTATTTATCGTCACGAAGGTCAATTCGCTGATCTCGAGACATCTGCTGATCGATATGTTCGTGGCTATCATAGTGATCCTGATCTTCACCAGCCTGATGCTGACCCAGTGGATCCACAAGGGCGTATTTGAACCCATCAATGAGCTGAATGTGGCAATGCGCAAGATCAAGGAAGGCAACTTTGATTATGTTCTGGAGACAGATGCCAAGGGTGAGATCGGTGATCTCTACCGCAATTATGAGGACATGCGTCTGCGGTTGAAGGAATCCACGGAAGAGAACACCCAGCATGAGAAGCAGAACAAAGAGCTGGTCAGCAATATTTCCCATGATCTGAAGACCCCTATCACAGCCATTAAGGGTTATGTGGAAGGAATCATGGACGGTGTGGCAGACACACCGGAGAAGATGGATAAATACATCAAGACCATCTACAATAAAGCCATTGATATGGATCGTCTGATCAACGAGCTGACCACTTATTCCGGAATTGATAATAACCGGATCCCGTACAATTTCCACCGGATCAATGTAGCAGACTACTTCGGAGACTGTGTGGAAGAGGTGGGCCTGGATCTGGAGCAGCGGGGTATCAAGCTGAACTATTCGAATCTGGTATCTCCTGATACCGTGGTCATCGCGGATCCGGAGCAGATGAAGAAGGTCATCAATAATATTATCAGTAACAGCGTAAAATATATGGATAAGCCCAATGGGCACATTGATATCCGTATTCTCGACGAAGTGGATGCTATCCGGGTAGAGATCGAGGACAACGGCAAGGGAATCGCGCAGAAGGATCTGCAGAAGATCTTTGAGCGGTTCTACCGCACGGATGCTTCCCGCAATTCTGCCCAGGGCGGCAGCGGCATCGGACTTTCTATTGTGAAGAAGATCATCGAGGATCACGGTGGCTATGTATGGGCAACAGCCAAAGAGGGTGAAGGCACCTGTATGCATTTTGTCCTGAGAAAATACATTGAACTGCAGCCGGGTGGAACCAAGTAATGAATAAGGAATCAATAAGGAATGAAACAGAAATAGCATGATAACCGATGATGCAAGGACATTCTGTAAATGGAGGATAAATAATGAGTAAGATTTTAATTATTGAAGATGAAGTAGCAATTGCAGATCTTGAGAAGGATTATCTGGAGCTCAGTGATTTCAAGGTCGATATCTGCAATACCGGAGATGAGGGACTGAAGACCGCTCTGACAGGCGATTATGATCTGATCATTTTGGACCTGATGCTGCCCGGCATGGACGGCTTCGAAGTATGTAAGAAGATCCGCGAGGAGAAAAATATTCCCATTCTCATGGTATCAGCGAAGAAGGACGACATTGATAAGATCCGCGGCTTAGGGTTGGGTGCGGATGACTATATGACCAAACCTTTCAGCCCCAGTGAGCTGGTAGCCCGCGTGAAGGCGCACATGGCCCGTTATGAGAGACTGGTGGGAACCAACCAGAAGCAGCAGAATGATATCGTGGAGATCCGCGGTATCCGTATTGATAAGACTGCAAGACGTGTCTATGTGGACGGTGTGGAGAAGACGTTTACGACCAAAGAGTTTGATCTGCTGACGTTCCTGGCGGAGCATCCGAACCATGTATTTACCAAAGAAGAATTGTTCCGTGAGATCTGGGATATGGATTCTATCGGTGATATTGCCACCGTTACCGTGCATATCAAGAAGATCCGTGAGAAGATTGAAAAAGATACTGCAAAACCTCAGTATATCGAGACCATCTGGGGTGTGGGCTACCGATTTAAAGTATAAAAGAAGAAAAATAAGATCAGAAGAGAACTCCTATGATGGATTCGGCAACAAACTGTCTCCAATAGGAGTTTTTTATCTAAAAGTGTGTTATAATCATAACATTGCGGATTGCACCCGTGAAATTTGATTAGCGATTCCACTGATGAGATAAAGCATCGGCGGAATGGAGTGTGTTATGAACAGTAAAAAAATAATACAGTTGTCTACGACACAGAAGATCATGCTTAGCTTTCTGTGTGCCATATTAGTGGGTAGCTTCCTGCTGGCATTACCCATCAGTTCAGCTACCGGAGAAGCGGTTCCTTATATAGATGCTTTATTTACGGCTACCACATCCATCTGTGTGACCGGTCTGGTGACGGTTCCCACATATTCCACCTGGAGCGTCTGGGGACAGATCGTGATCCTGTTTCTGATCCAGTTGGGAGGTCTGGGAGTCATTACGGTCATGTACGGTGTGATGATGGGACTGCACAGACGACTGGGACTGGGTAACCGGTGGATGCTGCAGGATGTGTTTAATCTGAATAATATCTCCGGAATCGTGAGATTCCTCCGCAAGGTCCTCATAGGTACTCTGGTGGTGGAGGGATGCGGCGCTCTTTTGTACATGACAGTATTTGTGCCGGAATACGGACTCAGAGGCATATGGATTTCGATTTTTAATGCCGTATCTGCCTTCTGCAACGCAGGAATGGATATTATGGCGGAAGACAGTCTGTGCGGCTATGTATTCCAGCCCATGGTCAATCTGGTCACGATGCTGCTGATCATATTGGGGGGCTTAGGCTATATTGTCTGGTGGGATGTACTGCGGGTTTTGAAAAATATCCGGAGTCAGAAGCTCAAATGTTTCCGACTGCTGACGCTTCACAGTAAAATAGCACTCACGGTGACAGGAATACTTATTGTAGTGGGAGCGGCGGCATTTTATATTTTTGAATGCAATAATCCCCTGACGATGCAGGATTACACGGTGCCGCAACGGATCTGGGCATCCCTGTTCCAGGCAGTAACTACGCGAACCGCAGGTTTTGCCACGATTCCACAAGAGGATCTGACCAATACCTCTGCGATCATTTCGGTGCTTTTGATGCTGATCGGCGGCTCTCCGGTGGGAACCGCAGGAGGAATGAAGACAGTTACGATCGCAGTGCTGCTGGTATCCATGTTTGCCACCATAGGTAATAAGGAGGATGCAGAGCTTTTTGGGAGAAATATTCCGAAGCAGGCGGTGAATAAATCGGTAGCAGTTGTAGGTATGTTTTTTATCATTGCGTCGTTGTCTGCGATTCTTTTATCTGCAGTGACAGATGCGGATGTGATAGATATTGTGTATGAAACAGTGAGTGCCACAGCTACTGTGGGATTAAGCAGGAACCTGACTTCCATGCTGAATCTTTGGGGAAAACTGATTATTATCGTGACCATGTATCTGGGAAGAGTCGGCCCCATATCTCTGGTAGTGGCATTCAGCACGCAGAAAAAGAACAAAAATATTGTGAAGAACCCGACAGAAGAGATCAGCGTCGGATAAAGCAGATCGAAGCAACAGGAAGGAAGAGACTATGGGAATCAATCAGACCTATGCAGTATTTGGACTTGGAAGATATGGAAGAAGTGTGGCGAAGGAGTTGGCAGAGAACGGCGCAGAGGTGGTGGCGGTAGACAATAGAGAGGCAGTTGTTAATGCGGCAATCTCAGAGATTCCCTACTGTAAATGTGCAGATGTTACAGATCCGGAAGCGTTGAGACAGATCGGTATTGCGAATATTGATGTGGTCATTGTGACCATGGCAAATCATCTGGAAGCCAGTGTTATGGCAACCATGCTGTGTAAAGAACTGGGCGTAAAGACCGTTATCGCCAAATGCGCCACTGAGATAAACTGCAAGATCCTTACGAAAGTAGGAGCAGACCGTGTAGTATTCCCCGAGAGTGAGTCAGGGATCCACCTGGCCAAAAATCTGTTAAGCTCCGGTTTCATGGACATTATCGAATTGTCCCAGGATGTGTCTATGGTGGAAATGGAAGTCAAACAGCAGTGGATCGGGAAGAACCTGATCGAGCTGAATCTGCGGAAAAAATATTCCATTAACGTGGTGGCGATCATCGAAGGAAAAAATGTAAATACCAATATCGATCCGGAAGAACCTCTGACACAGGATATGCGGCTGATCGTTATTGCCAACCGGGCAAAACTCAATAAACTGAAATAGAATAGCTGCGAGCTATAAAAAAGTGAAACTTCTGACGGTGCACTTGAGCACAAGACAGAATGTTTCACTCTTTTTTTATACGGTGACAGCCATCTGGAAAGCTGTAAACAGGTGATCAGTTATCTGCCCGGAAAGTATTCTCATTAAAGGCACCCTGCTGCTTAGCCACGATAGTGGTACATATGGCATCACCGGTGATATTGACAGCGGTACGCAGCATATCCAGGATACGGTCGATACCCATGATCAGTGCAATGCCTTCGGTAGGCAGTCCCACGGAGGTCAGTACCATGGACAGGGTGACCAGACCGACACTGGGGACACCGGCAGTACCGATGGAGGCGATCGTCGCGGTGGCAATGACAGTAGCAATGGCAGCCGGGGTCAGAGGAATACCGTAAGCCTGTGCTATGAAAACAACTGCTACGCCCTGCATAATGGAAGTACCGTCCATGTTAATGGTGGCACCCAAAGGAATCGTAAAGGACGAAATCTGTTTGGAGACACCGATTTTTTTATACAGAGTGTCGATAGACAGAGGGATCGTCGCATTACTGGTGGAAGTGGAGAACGCAAAGGTCATAACCGGGAAGAACTTTTTAATGAACTTAAAAGGATTCAACCGGGTGAACACAAACAGCATGACCTGATATACCACGAAACACTGTACCGCCAGTGCCAGAATGACGCTTCCCATATATTTCAGCATAGGCACAAAAGCGTCAAAGCCGATACCTGCGAAGGTCTTGGCAATCAGGCAGAAGACACCGACAGGGGCTGCTTTCATGACTGCAATCGTCATTTCCATCATAATGTCATTGAACTGACTGAAAAAGTTCGCCACAGTGGAGACCCGGTTGCCCATGGCAGCCAGAAGAATGCCGACAAATAAAGCAAAGAAGATGATCGGCAGCATATCTCCGGCGGACAGAGAGGTAAAAATATTTTTCGGAATAATATTCAACAACGTCTCCGCAAAATCTACCTGGGTGGTCGCGACTTCGGTGGCATCCTCCGGCAACGCAATATTTAAGCCAACGCCGGGATTGATCAGACTGGCAATACCCAGTGCCACGCAGATCGCCAAAGCAGTGGTGCATAGATAGAACAGGATCGTTTTCACACCCACAGTTCCCAACGTTTTCGTGTCACCGATGGCCATGGCACCGCAGACCAGGGAGCAGAATACCAGAGGAACCACCAGCATCTGCATCAGGCGGATAAAACCGTTGCCCAGTACATAGAGAATACCGTTGATCAGAATCGTATCTCTAAAGTACCCTTCCGGCATATAATAATGAATCAGCACACCACATACCGCACCGGTTAAAAGGGCGATAAAGATTTTGGTGGACAAACCGAGTTTTTTCTTTTCTTCTTTGTGTTTTTCCACTATTCCAGTCCTCCGGTTTCTTTCATGTAGGAAGCCAGTGTCTCTCTCCAGCCACTGGGTTCTTCGATGCCGGTAAGACGCAGCATCATATTATCCAGTACGGAATATTTCTCCGGGGTGCCGTCTTTTACTGTGACGGTAAGCCGGTCCTCTTTTCCGGCAAGACGCAGGATCTCTTTCGCGAATTCCAGGCGTGTGCAGGAACCGCCGCTGCATACGGCGTGATAGATACCGTAATGGTCGTTGTCGATGAAAAATTTTACCACGCGTGCAAGCTCTGCAGCGGAGGTAGGTACCGCACGGTCGTTGTTTAGCAGTTCCATTGTGGATACCTGAGGGTCCGCGGCAGCTTCGAGTACTTCATTCAAAAAGTCTTTGCCGATGCCGTAGATCCAGGAACTGCGGATAATGACATAGCGGGTCATCAGCTGGATGACGAATTTCTCTCCGGCGTATTTGGATTTTGCAAACAGTCCTACGGGATTTACATCATCGAACTCATTATAGGGTGTGTCGGATGCGCTGGAAAATACATCATCCGTAGAGATCTGTATGAGTTTTGCCTGAATGCTCTCCGCAGACTGCGCCAGATTTCTCGCACCTACGGCGTTTACCTTGTAAGCCATATCTGTCTCCGACTGCGCTGCACCGGCGGAAGGATGATATCCTGCACAGTTGATGACGACATCGGGACGATTGCGGTGCATGAACAGGGAAACTGCATGTTCATCCGTGATATCCAGCTCGTCCTTATCGGTTTCGTATAATTCATATTCCATCATGTCTAACAACCTGATCAACGCCTGCCCCATGTGACCGAGGGAACCGACGATCCATATTTTTTTCATTGTAATATAACCTCCTGCAATTTGTGTGTAACTGAGAACAGTATAACAAGTATATCATAGGAAAGATTCCCCGGAAAAGAGAAAATTAAAAAGAGAGAGAAACTCTATAAAAATTGATATTAACAGGGAGAAAAGGATTTGCTATACTAACCACAGAGAGCAGAATCCGAAGGAAAAGCTCGGGATATATTTGACAGACAGAATCTGGAAAGGCAGGGAGTTTATATGGCAAAATTACGTCTGGGTGCATTGGAAGCCGGCGGTACAAAAATGGTCTGCGCTATTGGGGATGAGAACGGTACAATTTATGAACAGGTATCGATTCCTACAACTACGCCTAAGGAGACGATTCCTAAGATGATCGCTTATTTTAGGGACAAGGGGATCGATGCATTGGGAATTGCCTGTTTTGGACCCATTGAGCTGGACAGAGGTTCCGAAAAATACGGTTATATCACAACCACGCCAAAGCTGGCCTGGAGGGACTGCGATATTGTGGGGCAGATGCAGGAGGCACTTCATTGCCCCGTGGGATTTGATACGGATGTGAATGGTTCCGTCCTCGGCGAAGTAACTTTCGGACAGGCACAAGGGAAAAAGTGCGTCATGTATCTGACCATCGGTACGGGTGTCGGCGGTGGTATTTATAGTAACGGAGAGCTGCATCACGGAATGCTCCATCCGGAGACCGGACATGTGCTGATCACGAAGCGGACCGCAGATACTTATGCCGGAAGATGTCCTTATCATAAGAATTGTCTGGAAGGTCTGGCAGCAGGCCCTGCCATCGAAGAACGCTGGGGCAGGAAAGCAGTGGACCTGGCAGATTGCCCGGAAGTATGGGAGCTGGAGGCAGATTACATTGCTCAGGCACTGACCGGCTATGTCATGACGGTATCACCGGAAATGATCATTTTAGGCGGCGGTGTCATGCACCAGGAGCAGTTGTTCCCGCTTATCCGCAAGAAGCTTAAGGAATACATCAATGGCTATATCGTAACGGATGAACTTGCAGACATGGAGCATTATGTGGTGCCGGCATCTCTTCACGATGATCAGGGCATTATGGGATGTCTGGAGCTTGCCAGAAGAGCTCTTGAAAACGATCATTGATAGGGCAGCTGTTTACGATATTGTAACGGAGACATCTGATATGTCCTGTGAAAGCAGCGGATAAAATGACTCACGTTGGGGAAGCCGGACTGCAGGGCAACCTCTGTAACCGGCAGAGAGGTGCTCTCTAATAGATGGCAGGCATGGGTCAGCCTCAGATGCATCAGGTATTGCGTCAGAGTCAGATGAAAATGCTGCTTAAAATAGCGGGACAAATATTTCTCGGATAAATGAAATTGCTCTGCCAGGGTTTCCAACCGAAGGGGTTCCGTGTAGTTATACTGCAGATAAGTCAGTATCTCACGCTGCATCGGATCATTTCTTTTGGAGCCCATGGGGTTAATGGTTCCGCAGGCAGCGATTTTTTGCAGAAGTGACAACAATAAAATACGTAATCGGAAATGCCCGCTCAAAGTATTTGGAAGCTGTCTGACAGACAGGATCTCACGGATGAGAGAAATGATGTCAGGACAGCTTTTTTCATGGGAAAGATTATGATGCAAAAGCAATTCATGGTTACGCAGGGGAAGGAGAAACTCCGTTTCCAACAGATCGTCCGTCTGAAAGGAAATAAATTCCAGTGGAAACAACAGGGTATGATAGTCTACGCCCGGAATTGCGGAACCCATAAAATGAAGCTCACCGGGATTCACAAAGAATACGGAGCCGCCGGCCGCTTCGTATTCTTCCCCTTCAATGATGACATTAAGAGAGCCGGAGCGGACATATATGATCTCGACCTCCGGATGCCAGTGGACAGGAATCTGAAAAAAAGCAGGCATATCATGCAGGTGATAACAGCTAAAAGGAAATTCTTTTGTTCCGTGAATGCGTTCTTCTCTTAATTCGGGGTACATAGGCAGGCCTTTCTGTGAAGTGGATCGGGGGATATTATGGTCAGATTACTATAAAAGTAGAAATAAGTCAATTTTATGTGGTAAAAATGCAAGTTTTAGCAAAGATAAAGTAGTAATATGTAAAAACTAAAGGAACTATTCTGAATAGTTACAAAATGAAAATGCAAATTTATAGGAACCGCAGAAAGGATATAAAACATACGATGGAAGGACAGAATAAGTCATTATTTCAATTATTTGTACCACTGTGTCTGGAGACGATCTTTTACATGTTGTCCGGAATGGTGGATACCTTAATGCTTTCTTCTGTGGGAGATCAGGCAGTCGGAGCAGTCGGAACAGCAAATACTTATATCGGTGTGTTCATTATTATGTATTCGGTAGTTTCTATGGGAATGCTGGCTGTGATGACACAGAATATCGGTGCGGGCAGACCGGGGATCGCCTGTCAGGCAAAGACTCTGGGATTATGGTTTAATGGGATCCTGGGTGTTGTGATGTCTGTGTTTTTGTTTTTCTGTTCCGATGGGATTTTGTATGTGGTAGGTATTGCACCGGCATTGAAGGAGCCTGCCGTACAATACCTGCGGATCGTCGGAGGCGGAAGCATACTGAACGCGATGATTCCCATACTGGCAGGATATCTGCGTGCATTTGGATATACGAAACAGCCTCTGATCGCAACTGTGACAGGTAATATTTTGAACTTTATATTAAATGCCGTGTTTCTGTTTCGATTCCACCTCGGCGTGCAGGGGGTTGCATCCGCAACAGTGATTTCCAAAGTAGTGAATCTGATATTGATAGTGATCTTTGTACGGCGGCTGATCCCTGCAAAAAAATATTCGGAGAGGGTAAATTCCGGAGAGATTTTGCGGAAGATCATCCGGATCGGATTACCTTCCGCTTTGGAGAATATTATTTATAATGTAGCGATGACACTGGTGATCCGTTTTCTGAACCAGATGGATACAGAAGGAATCAATGTGGCTGCCCGCTCCTATACGGCACAGATCACGAATTTATCCTTCTGTGTGGGAAGTGCACTTGCCCAGGCGAATGCCATTATGACCGGATGGTACATGGGTGCGGGAAAATATGAAATATGTGATAAGCAGACTAAAAAATCTGCGGCGATCGGAGCGGTACTGGCGATGGGAACAGAATTTCTGTTTGCAGTCAGTGCCCCGGTTGTGATCTCTTTTTTCACGCAGGATAAGAGTATGGTAGAACTAGTGCAGAAGCTGATGTTTATTGACATTGCCCTGGAAGCCGGACGAGTCACAAATCTGGTATACGGAAATGCACTGAAAACCAGTGGAGATGCTGTATTTCCGGTGATCCTCGGAGCTGTTTTCATGTTTTTGTGTGCAGCGGGAGGAACGTATCTGCTGGGGATACAGCTGCATTTGGCAGTAGTGGGTGCTTATATCGGTCTGACAGCAGATGAATGCAGCCGTGCGGTCGGCATGATGTTGCGTTGGCGGAGCGGAGCATGGAAGAAAAAAGGATTGATCGAAGATTGATCGAAGTGCAATAATAAGACGGTATACTGGCTGGCTTTTGCCCGGATGGGCATTCTCTTGCTTTTCGTAGCTTGTCATAGCATAGCGCATTTTTTATAATTAAAATATTGACAATGTGAAAAAATGTGTTATAGTTCTAAATGCAAATGCAACTCATTTGCATTTAGAACAAATATATGATTAAGTATTCATTTGATAAAGAAAGTATGGAAAGGTAAGAGTTATGTCGGAAGTTATTTTAGATACCTTAATAGATAGTATAAAGCTGGTGCCGTTTTTGTTCCTGACCTATCTGGCTATGGAATATCTGGAGCATAAGGCTGGCGAGAAGACCACACATATGGTGCGTAAAGCAGGTAAAATGGGACCGTTGATCGGTGGCGTGGCAGGTGTGCTGCCTCAGTGTGGGTTCTCGGCAGCAGCATCCAACTTATATGCAGGCAGAGTGATCACCCTGGGAACACTGATAGCCATTTATCTGTCCACTTCTGATGAGATGCTGCCGATCCTGATTTCGGAGAAAATGGATATCCGCTTTGTACTGGGCGTGCTGGGAGCTAAAGCAGCCATTGGTGCGGCAGCCGGATTTGTGATCGATCTGTTGGTCCGGGAGAGGAAGATGCATCCTCATGACCATGTTCACGGGCATGGAGAAAATGACCATGAAGAGGAAGAGCACATTCATGAAATCTGTGAGCATGAGAACTGCCATTGTGAAGAGGATGGCATTTTTCTATCTGCGGTAAAGCATACGCTTCACATTACCTTTTTCATTATAGTCATTGGATTTGTTCTGAACACAGCACTGCATTTTGTGGGAGAAGATGTTCTGGCCGGCCTGATCCTGAACCGTCCCGTACTGGGACCTGTGCTGGCAGGATTGGTGGGACTGATCCCCAACTGTGCAGCATCTGTGACCATAACGCAATTGTATATCAGTGGTGTGATCAGCCTTGGAGCCATGATGTCCGGATTGCTGGTAGGAGCGGGAGTAGGACTGCTGGTGTTGTTCCGCGTGAACCCGGATAAAAAGGAAAATCTGAAAATCGTGGGAATTTTATATGTGATTGGTGTTTTGACAGGAATTGTGATAAACTGGTTGTAGGCACGAGCAGTGCCAAAATTGAGAGCTGACTCTTTGACTGCTTGCAGGCATAAGAGGCAGATCCAATTTTGATAGGGCGACGCCCGTCCAGTGAGGGAACGCAGGGCGTTACCGAGCTGAGCAGCACTGCAGATGCCCCGGATCGCAATATAAAAGGACAGATATCTATGGAAGAACATAAATGTGAACACAATGATATTTCTTATCCCAAGGGATTAAAATGGACCAAACAGAGAAAATGCGTGTATCAGGTGCTTGAGGAAGCGACCGAGCCCCTCAGCGCCGTACAGATTTACAATCGTATTGAGAGAGATCACGAAGGCAGCGATTATGCTGTATCCACGATCTACCGGATTCTGGCAACATTTGAAGAACATGGAATGGTAGAGAAGACAACGTTCATGGGAGACGGTACCGTAGTATACGAATTGAACCGCGGGGAACATACCCATTATGCGGTCTGCCTGGAATGTCATAAGCGGATTCCGCTGCCCAGCTGCCCCTTTGCACATGTGCATTTAGAGCAGGATACCGGAGATTTCACTGTCACCGGACACAAATTAGAGCTGTACGGCTACTGCAAAAAGTGCCAGGAAGCCCGTAAAAAACAGTAATTTCACTTATTGTACAAATAAATCGAAAAAAATATTTAAATTTTTTTCAAAAAGTACTTGCATTCTTGAAAACCATGTGATAATATATGTCTTGTCGTTGCGGGAGACGCAACAACGACACAGAAATGCACCGCTAGCTCAGTTGGTAGAGCACCTGACTCTTAATCAGGGTGTCCAGGGTTCGAGCCCCTGGCGGTGCACTCGAGAGAATCGTTTTTGGAGACATAGGAGCTCCGGGGACGGTTCTTTTTTTGTCCCCGGAAACTCACTAGACACCCTGACCTCTTGTTAATGGTGTCTAGTAGCCACGCTGGAAGAATATCGGATCCAGCTGATACACCGGAGCACCGAGCAGCTTCATTTGTGCAGCCATGGCGACATAGGTTTTCGTTGCAGCATAATCATAATGCCCCAGGAACACACGTAAAAATTCCAGGTTACCGCCGCCGATCAGGTAGGAGATCGCAAACGTGTGACGGAGCAGATGCGCATGAAGCCGATCTATACCGGTGCTGATCTTCAGATTCTGAAAGATCATCTTCACCGTGTTAGATGTAAGCGGACACTCCGGATCCCGAAGCTGACGGAGCATATATCCGGAAGTAATACCGGTGCGCTGGTCATACTCCTGCAATGCGCTGATCAGAAAGTCCGGGATCAATACAAACCGGCTTTTGTTTTCCTTAGAATTGACGATGTGCAGGATGTTCCGCTCCGGATCCAGATGATGTACCTGCAGATGACACACTTCCTGTCGGCGCAGGCCGCAGTCAAGCAACAGGTGAAAGATGCAATAATTCCGCAGCCCCTGCTCTGTGCCCCAGTCGAAAAGCGCATCGATCTTTACCACATCCTCAACGAATAATGGCAGCTCTGCCACGGCATCATCCTTCGGCAGCTTCACACCCTTTAAATAATCCGGACTAAAGTTATTCTCATATGTCCAGTGCAGAAACGCCTTTACAGATCTGCAATAACTCCGGATAGAAGAGTTCTTGATCTTCCTAGTACGCAGTTCCAGGATAAAATCCATGTAGACAGATCCAGTAAGTGCATCAAAGCCGCTCACGGCAGGATCTACCTGGTAATGACTTTCCAGAAACCGGAAAAACAGATCCAGATCATCCGTATACTTAAGTATAGTATCCGTGCTACAATAAGTACTCCGGTTGTTTATGTATACGTCACGGAGCTGTTGGATGGTCAAGTGAATTTCCCCCTTGCAAATCTAAGTTGTTTATACTATCATAATCGTAAAGAGTGCCGTCACTTTCATCCAGCAGACGGAAGCGGTGCTTTTCAGAAGATACGAAGACTCCGGAAAGTTCATCCTCATTAAACTGCCGGAGTTTTTTCTGTTTATATCTCTGCGCTTCCATGATGTCGTTATCATTCATCCGGAGAAGTGCTTCAAAGCAGTCCTGCAGAGGACTGTCCTCATTGATCCCACGCATATAGATACCGAGGGTCACCGCTGACCCGATCACACGCTTTTTCATGGACTCCACGGAAAGCTTCCGGTTGTAGTTTCTTACCAGCTTCACCTCATCCGGTGTCATTTTCATGTCAATACAGCGTGCACTCCGAAGTGCTTTCCAGAAACCACAGTACGGTCTCCGGTACTTTTTGGAATCACCTGTCTTTTCCACCATTTTGAAAACCCGTTCCGTCAGATAGTCAATGATCAGCTTCCGGTTATCCAGATAGTCATAGATCCGCTTGCATTCTCCCTTGTTCCGGTGATCCTTGAACGGGATCAGATCATAAGACTTGGAATGCCTGCGCATGGTCTGATATTCCACATTTACCACGTAGTTGAGTTTTGGTGTGAGTTTATCAGCCAGCCGGATCAGAGCATCCTCTTCTATGGTCAGTGTACCGTCCAGGATCTGCCGGACATAATTTGTATAATGCGGATCCTGACCGTGCTCCAGAAAGAACTCCAGTCTTGCAGTATACCGATAGAACCAGTTCTTTTTCTGATAGCAGCGTTCATAGACCCATTTGTCATACTTAGAGATCAAGCCGTTCATTTCCCAGATCTGGAAGAACCACGGCTTGTAATTCTGTTCGATGACTTCCCTGGTCTTCTGATAGATCCTGACGAATACCTTATCAGAACGCTTCCCCAGTGCCACATAGTCGATCTCATAGTCTTCGGAGCCGACCTTGTTCGTGACGTAAGTAGCATTTTTGAAACGGTCAACACGCATCTTATAAAAGTTCTCCGGTGAGAAGAAGGTCTCAGGATCTTTCAGATAGTTGGAGTGCCAGCAATAATCCACACGGTTCTCCTGGACAAAATCAATTTCAAGACCAAAGTATTCTGCGATATTCTTGACATACCGATAACTGTTTTCAAAGGCATCCCGGACGCCCATGATCCAAAGCATGTAAGAACGGATCTGCACCACGCACTCACAGGTGACCGACTCTCCACCGTCTGCCGCCTTCGGAACCACCGGAGCCAAAAATATATCAAAATACTCCGGATAACTTAAGCACGTTGTATAGAACCGGGAGAAGGTCACCGGCTTCAGATACAGATTCTTACCGAGTTTCGGCAGATGCAGCTCCGGCTGATCTTCATTTCCATTCAGATAGTTATACTGCAGCTTAAAGAACTTGCGCATTTTCTCGACCTGCGGATCCTTGGATTTCAGCCGGAAGTCGTTCCGAAACTTCACGGAATAATAAAATGTATCAATATTATGCAGGAATTTCTTGTGTGTGTATCCAAACCACTCATACTGATCCTCCAGCGGCATGTCATGATACAGAATGTTATCGTATTCTCGTCTTTTGTCAAACATTTTTCGACCCCCTAAACTTAATTTGTCGGACAAAATCGGCATTTTTCGATTTTTCCCGGAAAGCCGGTTCCGGGAAATTGTTTTTTTGCCGTTTTTGCCAGAATACAAGCACGTTTCCCCGTGTCGGACAATGGTTTTTGGGACCACGTATTACAGGGCGTGGCGCCAGCGCCTGCGCCGGCTTCGCGGGGCCCCTTAAACCCCGCTCATCCGTCTCATGCGCTGCACCTCTTTTTTATTCGCTTTTTCGTCAATTAACTCAAAATGATTGTAGGAATCATAGAGCTCATAGACGGATTTCTTCGCCCAGAAGAAGTTGGAATCCACTGTCTGCTTCATGGGATACCACTTTTTGATACAGACGAACATATTTCCCCGGCTCAGGAACCCAAGCACAGCACCGATCTTTCCGGCGTTGGAGATCTTACGATGTACGAAATCGTATTCGATCAGTCCACGGATCTGCCTGTCCAGCATCCGGTCAAACTGTGCGAGCAAAATCACATCATAGCCATAATGTCGGTGCTGGGAGAAGAAGGACAACCAGGCACGCCGATCCGGAGAAGCGTATTCCCTGGAGTTAAAGAGCAGCTGCGCCTCATCTATGTAGATCTTAACCTCTCCTTCCCGGAGCCTGCGGCCGAGATGCTTTGATAACCGGCGTGAAAACCGAAGCAGCTTGTCCGGATCCAGGCGATGGTTCGGGACAAAAAGATATACGCCTTTACATTTCTTTACCGCTTTTGTGTTAAAGTAAAAGTTACCGATCACCACGGAATCCTTACGCTGCAGCCGGAGGGCAATCTCCCTGGCAGCATGGCAGCTCTTACCGGATCCGGGAGTCCCGGAGTACAAAGATATCATAATAATTCCCCCTTATTGACTACTCGATCAGTTTCACCCAGCGGGCAATGATTGAGTAGATATAATAGACACCAATGGCAAGAAGCCAGGCAGAGCCGATGGCGACCATTTCCGAAACAGGAACAAACCAGTTAATATAACCAAGGTAAGGAAGCTTGCTGAACTTCTCGATTGTGTCAGCAAAGGGAGAAGTCGGGAAAGCTTTCATCAGAAGATCCAAAAAACCATTGAGTAAAGCCTGCATATCTGCCATAAAATCACCATCCAATCATTTTCTTCGTTTCAGCCATGAGCATAATCATAAAACAGCCAAGTTCCCCCAGTCGAAAGATCTCCATAATCGGATCCATCCAGGCAAGATCTAACTCCAGGACCATATCTATTCCCAGGGAGTCCAGTTTGATCGGGATCTTAAAGCAGGGAGCCACCGGATCAGCAGACAGAGCCTGGATAAAATGTATAAAGTCGAAAGGGATACAGAAAGGGAAGATCAGCCGGAGATCTCTCTTGTAAGATTCCCCCTCTCCGTCAGTGCCGGGATCCGGAGAAGGATCAGGCTCCGGTTCGGGTTCCGGTGCTGGCTCCGGCAAGGCTGCAGTCAGGGCAGCATTCAGAGCATTCTTATAAGCTTCTGTATTTTCTGCCGGATCAAGTCCCGGTTCCGGTAGAGCTGCGGCCGCCGTAGACAATGCAGCGTTGATACCAGGGAGCCGCCCCGGAGCAAACTCATAGCCGGTGAGAGGTTGCAGCCGTTCTGCCGTCGATGTTGCAAGATCCGGGAAGTCATAAGCTTCACCATTCAAAAGACCAGTTAATTCACCTGTTTGAAAAAAAGCTAAAGCTTGCGCCTGAGTAGAGAAAACAGGGATATTAAAATAAAATATAGCTTTATGTGATGTAATAGATGAATCTGACGAAATACCTGAAAAAGTATCCGAACCATCATAATCAACACGATTATAGTATTTTTTAACAAATCGGTTAGCTGTTATATGAGAAGAAACGAGTGCATTTTTATCTGCGTTATAAACATAAAGACTAGTACTTGTACCTGAATCTACAAAGCAAATCTTGCCAGGATAAGAGGTGTCAACCTCATAATAAAAAGAAAGTCCATTATTCAACTTATCGAAATAATTATAACAAGATCCCTTGATAAGAACCTCACCGGAACTGTTATAATCATACCGGCCTTTAAAATAACGCTCTGGAACATTTTCAACATTAGACAAATAATCAGAATATTCTAATCCATCTATTTTCCCGGCATACAGATCTGCAAAAATTCCAGCCATAGCAGAAAGAAGCGTACTCGAAACCAAAACATCTTGGATATATGTAAAGGGATCCTTATAACCAGTATCAGGCACCGGAGTGCTATCTGGATCAGAGGACGGAGTAGGAGTCGGATCCGGCTCATTGCCACCTGTCCCGGAGATTACCCGGTACTTTGCAAACGTTTCAGAAGTCGGCAGTTTCAAAGCATTACTTCCGAGCGTAGAATCAACAGCGTCCATAGCTTCTTTTACAGTCATCTTGGAACCATCCGGCATCGTTATGATGGTATCATAGAAAGGCGGTTCAGCCATGCTTTCCACAGATGTAATAAAAGCATCATAAAGCGAGGATCCGGATTCGTAATCATCCAGTCCGTCCTTGATGCCGGAAGATATAGCAACAGTTTCCAGAAGATTATAGAGCATCATGGTCAGCTCCACGGCAAATTCTTCACTAACTGCGACAGATGCAGCCTTAACTTTCAATGTATTCCCACCCAGCACGCTGCCGATCACAATGACCATGGCGAACAACAGCGCTGATATTCTTTTCTGCATAGTTATCCCCCCTCCGAAAAATTCTTATCTAACAAAGCATGAAAGCCATCATCCCGAACATCCGGAGGTTCACAACAGGCATCCATGCCATCAGCAGGATCTTTAAAATTTCTTTTGCAGCAGAGAATAACATCCGGATCGTAAAAGATACATTCGTATTCCCTGCAGTGTTTCTCATCAAAATAAGTTACCATTTTATGATCACCTCTCTTCCACAAAAGCTACATACTTGCCGTTGGAATCATAATAGCCATCATGGTTCTGCACTTCCACAGCATATTTATCAGAATCTGCATCCGAGAGGTTATACTCTTCACAGACGTCAAAATGTCCATTTTCATCTATAAATCCACCCACATAGTCATCCTGATACCATGTTCTCATTCCTCCACCTTTACCTTTCTTGGCCTACAAAGTCCCGGAGATCTCCGGCGTGCTGCAGCAATTTTGTCCGACAAAATTTGTCCTACAAAAGTCACACTGCAGAGTCAAACCTGCAGCAATTTTGTCCGACAGCACCAAAAAAGGGCGGGAAGCTTCAGCTCCTCACCCTTCCCGGTTAGAGACTATTCAGTTTTTAAGCACTCTTCAGAGACTTCAGCCATCTGATACCATATCTGACAGCAACACCGGCACCGATAATGGTGACAGCAGCGGGTACCGCAATACCCAGAACCTTGAACATGTCAGCCTGAACGCTGGTAACAGCAGCCTGCATGATAGCGGCAACATCGAAAGATGCAGCTGCACCAGCTTCAGCAAGAGCAGTAACAGTTAATAAAGGCATATTATTTTCCTCCTTCTATGAGCTGGAATATGAAGAAACATACATATCCCGTTAATATAGCTATGCATTCACAGACGGCGCCGATGATCATACACTGCGATGCAATAGACACGTAAGTAAAAATATCCATCATTTCCTCCCATTCCACAGGCCCAGCATGATAAGCATCCCGGCAATGATGCCAAGGCATATAGATATCATCAGCGTGTTCTCCTGGATCTTGACGGTCTGATCCTGGGAGACTGCAAGCTGTTCTGCCAGGGTATCAGCCTGTTCTGACAGATATTGATTCGTCTGCAGGAGATCCTCATGGATCATCTGCAGAGCTTCGGAATAGTCCGGTGCATCTGCGGAGAAGACAACAGTGTAGGGACTGTTGCCTTCCGGAGAATCTACCGCAGCACCTTCACCGGTATCGCTGCCGGTTATCACTTCCGCATTGCCACCGGATACGGTGACAGGAAGGTAGACCGTGTCAGCTTCTGTATGTAAAGGGGAATCCTCCCCGGGGGAGGCGGTCACAACCTCGTCCATTATTTAGCAGCCTTTCCGGGCTCCTTAGCTTCCGGAGCGGTCTCCGGCTGGATCATGCCCTGGACTACAAAGCCGGGAAGAACCTTCGGCTTGATCTCCAAATGGGAGATAAAGGCAACATCACGCAGGCGGTTGACAGGTTTACCATCGGCGCCTACGATCATCTCGAAAGTACCTTCATAAAGCCCAGGAGCTACTACGATCTTGTTACGCAACACAGAGTCAACAGAACACTTTGCACGCTGTACGCCTACCGGTTTGGTAGGATCATACTGAACCTCAGATGCAAGAACTTCACCGTCTTCACCCCAGAACATGTAATGCACTGAGCATCCGGAGAGCTTGTCGCCTGTTTCGTCCTTCATGTCGTACTGGTTAGCGAATAAGATCACGATTTTTGCTTTGTTTGTTAAGGTTACATTAGCCATTTTGATTTTCCTCCATTTTCAGAAAAGGGTTAGTGTTAATAAGATATTGTTTTCTATCATTTTCATAGCGGTAGCGCTGTCGGTACCAACTCATGACTTTGTTGTAATCACCGCCGGTCTGCTTACAGAGCAGCTTGATCGTAAGCGGTGTATAATTATGACGTTCCCGGAGCCAGTCCAGAAAAGACTGCTTGTTTTCATCCCAAAACGAAGAATCTGTGAGACACTCCGGAGTATCAGGTACGGTCGACTGTGACATAGGGATCTTCCTTTCTATGGCTGTCCGGGTGCCCCTCCGGGGGACGGGTCTCGCCCCGCTGGCGACCAGGGACCAGTCCCTGGACCCGTTGCCACTGCGTGACAGGCGCAGGGAAACAGCAGCAAGGGCGGCTCCTGTTCCCCTGGCGGGGAAGTGTCGGGGGAGCGGGTCTGTAAAGCGGCTTTCGCGGCATATCCTCACCGCAAGAGCGGCGGTTCCGGTATTCCACGTTCCGCTTGACAGACAGACGCCGGGGTTACGTGAAGGGCAGGGCGTTAAGGTCTTCAAGGGCACGGTGTAGGTGATCCAGTGACCGGGCGACGGTATAGATCTGACTGTCCTGTTCCTGGATCTTCTTCCGGTTGGCTGCCATGAGTTTTTCATAGTAAGCCAATTCTTCCGCTCTGGTCTCGTCACCGGAGCGGTATTCTTCCAGGATCCGGCAGAGCTTGTCTGTCCAGGTCGTGCCCTTCTGGCTGTTTACATACTCGTCCAGGTCTGCCGGAAGACGGATCGACTTCTTGATCAGATCATCCGGCACTGCTGTCACCTCCTAGAATATCCTCGAAAGAGAGCTGACCGCCACAGGCTGCTTTGCGATTTTCCTCTGCCTGATCCATATATGTATCATACAGATCCAGAATCTCCTCCGCATTCACAGAAGTGCGGATCAGTAAACGACCCTGATCTGTAGTACCGACCAGCTCATAATAAAGTATGCTGGGATCCGACCGCAGACGATCCACTTCTACACGTAAAGTATTTGCATCTACCGAAACAATGCGGTTAGTCCGATAATAATTTACTTGAACATCAATGAGCATCAAATTACCTCCTTCTTACCCGGATCGACTCCACACAGGGCTTATCATCACCGGTCTTTTAATATGCGCGCGTTTGTGCTACAATTTAAGGTATATATACTTTAGTAGGATAAAATCTGTCCTACAAGTACAGTATACTAGTCACGTGACTAGCTGTCAATAAGAAACTAGTCAATTTTCTATTATATTTTTGAGGGATATTTGATGGACATAGTTAAGAGAATAAAACAAAAATGTGCTGAAAAAGGTACTACAATGGGAACCTTGGAAAAAGAACTCGGATTTGCTAATGGATCAATAAGGCGATGGGATGAACGAGTACCAGGAGCAGACAGAGTATTGATACTCGCAAATAGACTAGAGATATCTGTAGATTGGCTGCTTACTGGGAAAGAATCCGGGAACCTGACTCCAGAAGAACAGCAGCTTATAGATTACTACCGCAAAGCAGATGATCGAGGAAAGCGTAGTATTTTACGAACAGCGGAGAGTGAGAGCACGGAGCTAGAGTCATCAGCTTCCAAGCTTGGATAAAACACCATAGATAAAAGGGGGATCACTATGAATGATGCAATAGCAATGATGTTTTCAATTTTAATTGTCATGTTTGGGTACCTGGTATTCAAGATCTTGACGGATCAGTCCCAATCAACGCCCACCACCACCAGAAAACGGAGCAAGAAGAGAGGGACAGGAAAGCCGGTTATCAAAAATAACTGGAATATGCGACCACTGGACACAAAAGATCCTGCAGACAAAGATCTGCGGTATGAGGACTTTGTAGAATCATCCTGGAAAGAAATAGAAAAATAATTGTCCGACAAACACACATGCAGCATAGCCGGATCCACGCCATCATAAATTATTTTGTCCGACAAATTTCTCTTTACAACTTCGGGAACCCGTGTTATATTGAACTTAGCCAAAGAGAGACTAATGTCTAACTTCAAGACGCAGAAAACCCCGGGATGCTACCCCGGGGCTTTTTGTTGCTAGGCTGACTGTTGCTATTCATCACCGTCCAGCCATTTGCATATGTAGTAGCCGACTACACTTGCTATGACGGAGATAATAAAAGAGACTAATAACTCCAAGACGCTCACCTCCTTCCTGCTGGAAAGAGTCAACAGCAAGCCTATTATATCACACGGTTCCCGTAGCGTAAACCGCTAAAAAACGACTTAAAATATCCCTTGGAAGCCTTTTCTCTTAATCAGGGTGTCCAGGGTTCGAGCCCCTGGCGGTGCACTCGAGAGAACTGTTTTTGGAGACTTAGGAGCTCCGGGGACGGTTCTTTTTTTGCATAGATATGCTGTGAGGAGATTTTATATGACTGCGATATTTGATACACATGCGCATTATGATGATGATGCATTCAACGAAGACAGAGAACAGCTTCTGGCGGAGCTGCCGGGGCAGGGCATTGCCCGGGTGGTGGATGTGGGTGCGAGCCTGGCATCCTGCCGGAAAGTGTTAGAACTGATGGAGCAGTACGATTATATATACGGAGCCATCGGAGTACATCCCAGCGAGACCGCGGAACTGACGGAGGAATCTTATTCCTGGCTGAAGGAACAGTGCCAAAAGGAGAAATGCCTGGCGGTGGGAGAGATCGGACTGGATTATTACTGGCCGGAGCCGGACCACGAGACACAGAAGAAGTGGTTCCTGCGGCAGCTGGACCTGGCGCGTGAGATAAAAAAGCCTGTTATCATTCACTCCCGGGATGCGGCGAAGGATACCGTGGATCTCATGACGGAGGCGCACGCAGAGGAGATCGGTGGCGTAATTCACTGCTATTCCTATACGAAGGAGACGGCGAAGATTTTCCTGGATATGGGATTCTACTTCGGAATCGGCGGCGTGCTGACTTTTAAAAATGCAAAGAAGCTGAAGGAAGCGGTAGAATATATCCCTATGGATCGCATCGTGTTGGAGACGGACTGCCCCTATCTGGCGCCGGAACCGAACCGCGGCAAACGCAATAGCTCCCTGAACATTCCTTATGTGATCGCTGCCATGGCGCAGATCAAGGGGATCACAGAGGAAGAAGTGCGCAAGGCGGCATGGGACAATTCGCTTAAGCTGTATCATATGGAAAGATAAATGGTCAGCTGATAAAGAGGTATGATTGGTGGGGGAATCTATAATAGTAAAAGGTAAACGTTATGGAAACAAGTATAACAAAACAGCAACTATTTTCAAAAGAAGATCTGAAAAAACTGATCATTCCGCTCTTATTTGAACAGGCACTGGCAATCACTGTGGGCATGGCAGATACCGTCATGATATCCTCTGCGGGAGAAGCGGCGGTCTCCGGCGTATCCCTGATCGACATGTTCAATAATCTGATCATCAGTGTGCTGGCGGCACTGGCTACCGGCGGCGCCGTGGTGACCTCCCAGTTTCTCGGAGCCGGGAAAAAAGAGGACGCCTGCAAATCTGCAAAACAGTTGATCGTGTCATCGGTATGCATTACGATCGGTATATCGATTTTGGTCATGGTGTTCTGTAATGGCATCATTTCCCTGTTTTTCGGTAAAATTGAAGCGGACGTATTTCATAATGCTGTGATCTATATGATGATCTCTGCACTGTCCTTCCCGTTCCTTGCCCTGTACAATTCCTGTGCGGCGCTGTTCCGCTCCATGGGAAATTCCCAGATCACGCTGAAGGTCTCCGTGGTGGAAAATATCATTAACATCGGCGGTAATGCTTTGGGTGTTTATGTACTGGGACTGGGCGTGGCAGGTGTGGCGATTCCTTCCCTGATCTCCCGTGCAGTGGCAGGATTCATCCTATATCGTTTGCTGAAAAACCCGTCCAACGAAGTGCATTTATTAAAAGAAAGCTTCCACATCGACTGGCCGGTGATCCATAAGATTTTTTACATAGGTATCCCCAGCGGGATTGAAAATGGTATTTTCCAGCTGGGACGTGTCATTGTGGTAAGCATTATCGCGGGTTTCGGAACTGTGCAGATTGCTGCCAACGGGGTGGCGAACAGCTTGGACAGCATGGGTTGTATTGTGGGACAGGCTATGAATCTGGCAATGATCACGGTAATTGGCCGTTGCGTCGGCGCCGGAGATTCCGGTCAGGTGCGGTATTATACGAAAAAATTATTGAAGATTACCTACTTGTGTACCTTTATGGTAAACAGCGTCATCCTGCTGTGTCTGTCGTGGATCCTGAAATGCTATGGATTAAGCTCGGAGACCACGCAGTTATCCTATATTCTGGTCATGATCCACAACGGTATGGCGATGTTTTTGTGGCCGGCGTCTTTTGTTCTGCCGAATATGCTTCGTGCCTGCAATGACGTGCGGTTTACCATGGTGCTGTCTATTTTTTCCATGTTCGTGTTCCGTATAGGATTCAGCTATATCATCGGTGTGAACATGGGTTACGGAGCCATCGGTGTCTGGATCGCTATGGTACTGGACTGGATCTTCCGTGTGATCTGTTTTGTGAGCAGATATTTGTCCGGACATTGGCTGAAGACAGCCGGATTACAGGATAACAGATAGCAACAGTTCACGGATGAACTGTTATGAGGTATAATGTGGGAAAAAGAGAGAGAGGTATGCAATATGCAGGTAGTATTGGAAAATGAAGCTTTAAAAGTAACCATCAACAGCTTTGGTGCAGAGCTTGCAAGCATTTGGGGGAAAGCAACAGATACCGAGTATCTGTGGAATGCGGATGCAAAATTCTGGAAGAGAACTGCCCCGGTACTGTTCCCCTTTGTAGGAAGTCTGAAAAATAAGGAATATCATTATGAAGGAAAGACCTATTCCATGGGTCAGCACGGCTTTGCCAGAGACATGGAGTTTGCCGTGGATGTACAGACGGCGACAGAAGCATGGTTTTCCCTGCGATCCAATGAAGAAACAAAAGCAAAATTCCCGCTGGAGTTTATCCTGAAGATCGGTTATGAATTGGAAGGAAAAGATCTGAAGGTCATCTGGCAGGTGGAAAATCCGGATACGAAAACACTGTACTTTTCCATCGGAGGACACCCCGCATTTATGTGCCCTGTGGATGAAAAAGGAAAGCAGTCGGAATATTATTTTAAGTTTGATACGGACAAAGATCTGACTTACGGATTGGTGGCAGATGACGGACAAGGACTCATGGGACAGCAAAAGGATGTATTACCGGTGAAAAACGGTTATGCGCAGATCACAGAGCACCTATTTGACCGGGATGCCCTGATCGTGGAGGATCGTCAGGCTTCCGCAGTGAGCCTGTGCACTCCGGACAAAAAGCCGTATGTTACCTTAAGCTTTGATGCTCCGTTATTTGGTCTGTGGTCTCCCGCGGGCAAGGGAGCACCGTTTATCTGTATCGAGCCCTGGTATGGCAGATGCGACAAGACGACCTTTGACGGCAGCTTAGAGCAACGGGAGTACAGTAATACCCTGCAGGCAGGAGAGGTATTCCGCAAGGAGTACACTATCACAATAGTATAATTACGAGAAAGCGAAAAAGCTTCTGAAAAAAGCTTCGGACACAGAAAAAGATTGTGCCCGGAGCTTTTCTTATGTTGCTATTCAATATAAATTTATCGAATATCAATAAAATTATATTGACATTCGTATCATAGAGTGATATGTTAAGGCTACCAAGAAGGAAAGAGGTATTCATTATGGAGAAGAGAGAGTTGTCGGAAAAGGAGCTGCGGGAGAAAAAGTTATCTTTGGCGAAGGGGACGAAGTACCTGCTGGATTTCATGTTCTATGCGGGGATACTGGTGACGGTAAGTCTGCCGTTTAGTCTCAAATACATAGGAAAATATCTGGAGGCGGTGGAGGAGCATTACCTTCCGGCGGTGATCATATTCGCCATCCTGGGTGTGCTGGCGTTATTGTTGATCAATGAACTGCGCAAGATGTTTGGCACGGTGCTTGCGGAGAACTGCTTTGTACCGGAAAATGTGGCGAGCCTTAGGAGAATGGGAGACTTAAGCTTTTTCATCGCGGCCATGAGCGCTGTGAGATGTGTGGTGTACCTGACCATTGCCATGCTGGTGATCATTCTGGTATTTATCATTGCAGGCATGTTCAGCAAAGTGCTGGCGATGGTATTTGAAGAAGCCGTGCGCTACAAGGAAGAAAACGACTTAACAATCTAAAAATTCAGTCACGAAGTGATAGAGCGTGTGATACGCCACTATGTAAATGACGCCGGCTGAACGGAGATTCAAAATTAGAAAGGCATCTATTATGGGAATCATTGTAAATCTGGATGTAATGATGGCAAAGCGGAAGATCAGCCTGACAGAACTGGCGAATCAGGTGGATCTGACACAGGCAAATTTATCCATCCTGAAAAATAATAAAGCAAAAGCCATACGTTTCTCTACACTGGAATCCATTTGTGAGGTGCTGCATTGCCAGCCCGGAGACATTCTGGAGTATGTAGAAGACAAAAAAGAAGAGGAAACCAAATAAAACCTGAGAGGGGGAGATCATAATGCAGGAAAATACAGCAGTACAGGAAACAAATTCAATAAATCAGGAACAGATTTCCGGGCAGAATGTAGTCCGGGTAGTGGAAAAGACAGAGACTGTGGAGACAAAGCGCTTGCAGGAGCACTATAATTTCTTCGGACCGGTGACTTTTCTCTATGCCGTGTTCTATGCATTTTGTATGTTTCGGAACGGCTCGGGGATCACTTTCCCTTTTTTTCTCGCAGGCACTTTACTGTATTTTGTCTTCTCGCTGTCAAAACTGGAGATTACCTTGAAAAAAGGGAGCGCCTTTTATATGGTCAGTATTCTGCTGCTGGGGGTATCCACCTTCTGCACCGACGGATGGGCGATCATAGGTCTGAACAAGCTGGCGGTGTTTCTATTAGTGATGTGTCTGCTGCTGAATCAATATTTTGATACGAAAAAGTGGAATCTTGGGAAATATGTGGGAAGCATCTGTCAATTGGTGGTTATGAGCTTCGGGGAACTGGGGAAGCCTTTTTCCGATGGCAAAGCCTATTTTCGTGAAAAGGGAAAAGTAAATAAGAAGGTATGGTACGGTCTGCTGGGAGTGGTGATCGCACTGCCCATTCTGCTCATTGCCGCCGGACTGTTAAGCTCTGCCGATGCGGTATTCCGTAAGATGACAACGGATTTCATGAACTGGATCCGTCCGGACAATATATTCAACGTAGTCATCCGGGTAACGTTTCTGTTCTTTACTTCCTATGCACTGACTTCCTACCTGTGTAAGCGAAGCATCCCGGAAGAAGTGAAGGATCGCAGAAAGGGTGAGCCGGTACTGGCAATTACGATTATGTCACTGCTGTCACTATTGTATCTGCTGTTTTCCGGTATTCAGATCTTCGGATTGTTCTTAGGAAAAATGCAGCTGCCGGAGGGCTATACTTACGCACAGTATGCAAGAGAGGGCTTTTTCCAGCTGCTGGTTGTCAGCATTCTGAACTTGATCCTGGTATTGGTGTGCCTCAGCTTTTTTAGGGAGAGTAAGGTACTGAAAGTGATTATGACGATTATGTCATTATGTACTTTTATCATGATCGCGTCCAGCGTAATGCGAATGACCATTTACATCCGGTATTATTATCTGACTTTCCTGCGGATCTTCGTATTGTGGATGCTGGCGGTATTATTCGTCATGTTTATCGGAGTGCTGATCAATATTTACAGGGAAAGCTTCCCACTGTTCCGCTATGGTGTCGTGATGGTGACAGTTCTGTACCTGGCATTGTCCTTCAGCCATCCCGACTATATTATAGCCAGAGTGAATATTGCCAATGCACCCGGCGGAGACTTCTCTTATCTGAGTGATCTCAGTGCGGATGCGGCACCGGTCATTATTCCTTATATGGAGAGCCTTGGGTATGATTTTGGCGCCTATGAACTGGAGAGACCCACAGATATTATGAGCGAAGATACGCAGGCTCAGTGGTGGGGGAGTTATCAACCGAAGGGATTCGGATATTATTACCTGAACCATAATAAGAAGCGTCTGGATCAGACATCTCTGCGGACATTTAATATTTCCAGATATATGGCACGGAAACAGATAGAGGCAAGAATCGATGGAAAATAAAGAAATGAATACGGAAAAAATAAAGTTTTATAAAAAGCATCCGGTGTTGCTTGCATGGCTGATTTCTATATTTATCGGACTGGGCTATGCGCTTTTTACGATCATAGCCTCTGTTATTCATTATGAGCAAAGAGATTATGTATGGGAGATCATTAAGGCTTTTACAGAAATGTTTACCTGGGCAATTTTAATGGGAGCGGTACTGGTATTTCCTGTGGTGCTGACGATCAGCGAAGGAATCTGCCTGATCAGTGAAGCATGGGAACGTCCGGTGAAGGGAGCCTGGCTGTTTGACCAGCATGTATTTTGGCTGGGCGGATTCTATGAACTTTGTTATTTGGGGTTGATTATGGATGTGACATCCGCTGACTGGCAGACGCAGTTAAGCAATTCCAATCAACATACACCGATTTACAGTGGTTCCATGGTTACTTTTATAGTACTCCTGCTGCTGGCATTTATAGGGTATGAGATTCTGCAGAGCATTCCGCTTCGGAAGCTGCCGCCTCTTGTGACAGTCCTGTCGATTTCCGCAATGTACCTGGGACTGCTGGAGCTGATCCTGTTCACAGTACAGATATTCAAGCCGACGATTTTGCTTGATGGATATTTGCTATTATTTCCACTGTGCTGTGTGCTGCTAGTGGTGCGACTGCTTCTGAAGAAAATACGGGAGTGGAATGCACTGATGCAGAATGCGGAGGCGGAACACTTTGGGACGGGGAAGATTTATCAGAATCCCATGCTGCGTTGGTGTGACAGCATTTTGCGGAAGGCTGCATGGTGGCCGGTGCTGGGACTGGTATTGATGTTCCCACTGTTGGGAATCCTGATCGCAATCCTCATGCTGTTTGGGCAGGCACCGGATTCTGTGATTAAAGCATTCACGGAGACCAGCGACTGGAATCTGTCACTAAGACAGGCACCGCAGAATGTCATGTATGATGAACATTATCTCTGCACGGTAGCTGCCGGCGGTCATGAAAAGGTCGTAAAGCCTATCCGTCTGGGGAGGCGGCATGGGCATGAAGTCATTGTAAACCGTCAGCTGTGCATTGCGAACGCTTTTGAACAGGTGTTGGAAGAACGGACTCCCGGCTTCCACCGGGCGCTGCGTCATTTTTATGACACTTACGGGTTCCCTGTGGCGAGACTGATCCACAGTAAATACACGGCGGATCTGGTGTATTTTATCATGAAACCTTTAGAATGGATCTTCCTGTGTGTGCTGTACCTGACAGACGCGCATCCCGAGAACCGCATTGCCTTGCAGTATACCGGAAAAACGGCGGCGCAGGTGGAAAAATAGTAAAATATTAATGGAAAAAGCTCTCCCTTTTGGATATAATAATATTTGAAAGGGAGGCTTTTTTATATGATAAAAGTGAATTGAACTAAATCGGAATTTGAGGGAGGAAACAGTATGAAAAAGATTATTGCAATGGTTCTTTGTCTTGTGTTGGTTTTTTCATTGGCTGGTTGTGGAAATAATGATCAAAGTTCAGATACGCATGATGCGAACTACGAAGAAGGTTATACGGCTGGCTACGAGGTTGGATATAATGATGGGAAGCAGCAAATGACCGCCCCCCAAAAGTGCTATGCACAGTTTTCGGGGTCTTTTACAGCTTCCGTTGAACAACTCTTGCCGGATTACTGTGCGCTTCCGGGAAAAACGATTGCCGTAGTTCACTTCTTTCAGGATAAACCATTTTTACTTCGCTTTCAGGAAGATATGACCGGAAAGCTTGTTGAAGGAACGGTTTATGTGTTCGAGTTCAAGACATTTGAAGTTGAACTTCCGGCTGATGAGGAAAATCCAGATATTTCGGATTATATGTACTCAATAGATGTTACTAATTATAGAGTTGCGGAAGATAGCGAACTCGGGTTGGACAGCATAACGCCCACTGTTGAAATAATATCGAAATAAGTAACCGGATTATTTAATAAGCAATCACCGTGGTAAATTATCATTTATAGGATTGTCTTTTAAGGGGTAATTATACTATTACACTTAAAAGACAATTCTATTTAGATATTAAAATATATTTATTGTCTAATTAGGAATTATAAGTTATACTTTGCGTATAAGTACATTTCACTTATGAAAATTTCTATGTCAGCGAAAGCTGATGTCCCATCCGATTCCCTAAATCATAGAACCAGGAAGAAGGGAAGAGGAAAACCCACACAGAAAGAAAATCAGTTGTATCAGAAAAACAGGTAAGTTATAATGTAGATATGGCGAAATCCTTTTATTTTCGGCGGTATCTATAATTACCTGACACAAAAGGAGGAAACCATTGAATACGGAATTAAAGAGTGCAGTAATGGCAACAGACAAAGACGCCCAATACGATAACAGCGCAAAACGCCTGATAGCACATAAGATCATCCTGGCGCGGATCCTGGTGAAGACCGTGGAGGAATTTAAGGGGATGGATCCGATCGAGGTAGCAGCACTGATAGAGGGACTTCCTTATATCAGCGCCGTGCCGGTGGAGCCGGGACTGACGAATGCGGTGCATTTTCAGAATGGTCAACGCCTTGTTGGTTTTAATACAGAGAATCAGGAACTGAACGAAGGGCTGGTGCGTTTTGACATTGTATTCTATGTGCGGATGAAGGATGGCCTTTCGCAGATCATTATTAATGTGGAAGCACAAAAGGATGAACCCGGCGAATATGAGATCCTGAACCGGGCAGTATTCTATGTAAGCAGACTGGTTTCTTCCCAGAAGGAACGAGATTTCGAGAATTCGAGTTACGATGACATTAAAAGTGTCTATTCTATTTGGATTTGTATGAATATGGAGGAAAACACCATGAGCCATATTCATCTGACCAAAGAAGACCTGATCGGTTCTTATGAATGGAAAGGTAATCTGGATCTGTTGAATATCATTATGATAGGTCTTGCAAAGGAACTGCCGGAACATGATGAGACCTACGAGTTACATCGTCTGTTGGGAGCATTATTGTCCAGAGAGCTTACTATAGATGAGAAGCTGGACATTATTGGAAAGGAATATGATATCCCATTAGAAGAGAATTTCAGAAAGGATATGAGCACTATGTGTAATTTGAGCCAGGGAGTTAAGGAAGAAGGTATTGCAATTGGGCGTGCAGAGGGTGAGGCAGGACTCATTGCAAAAATGTACAAAAACGGTCTTTCAATAGAACTGATTGCATCTGCAACAGATAAAACAATAGAAGAGGTAAAGACGATTATTGAGGGAAAAGAAAAATCCCAAGAGGCCTGAGAATTATTACCGGAAAAAACGCGTGGATGTGTAATTCATGTTTATACATTTCTGCGTTTTTTATGAAATGACAATTGAATAATAAATCGGAAGAGTTGCACGTGATGCAACTATGATATTATAATATGTTAAGCTTATGCTTGTAATGGACGGGGGAAGCGTTCGGTTACAATAAATACATAAGGAGAGATACAAAATGAGGGGCAAATTAATAGTTATCACAGGAATTATGGCACTGGGGTTGTCTGCCTGCGGAGCACAGGGGAGTGATCCGGTGGGAGGGAGTAGTAGTTCAGAGGTTATCGGATCCGCAGAGGCTGCGGTAACGGAAGAGAGCACTTCAGAGACTGGTGAATCCATGGAAGCGACAGTATCCACGGAGACTGTTTCCGACACTACGGCATCCACGACAGGTCCTTCTTACGAAGATGAGGACGCATGGCTTCCCTGGGAAGACTACGGGGAATGTTCCAACACTGTGAAAGACTTCTACAATGACGATGAGAAAAAGACCTATTACTACGAAATGGATGAGTTCTTTTTTTCCGATGAGAAGTATGCCAAAGTGAATGATTATCTGCAGCAGATGTATGAGAATTACAGAACCCAGTATGAGGAGGAAGGGGAGAATCACACCGGAGCGTATGAGTTAGTGGATGAAACTCTTTCCGAGGGACAGCGATACGATGATAATTATCTGGTATTCAATGGCATTACTTTAGCGGATGACGAGTATGTCAGCCTGCATTTTAATGACACGGTTTATTATGCAGGAGCAGCGCATCCATTATCCTATTACATACCCGTGACGATCTCCGTTGCCACCGGCGAAGAAGTCACCCCGGAAGAAGTTTTGGGGAAGACCTGGGACGAGATCCGGGCAGCAGGCTCTATTGAAGAAGAAAACGAAGAAAATTTTAATGCCGATTACGGCTTTTACATCACAGAGAAGGAACTGTGCTATCTCTATCGCACTAATTTCTTTGTAGAAGAGATTAGGATATCCCGGTAAAAGAATCGGATTGAACTGGCAGGGCAGAAGAGGTATACTTATTTCCGGAAACGAACGGAGGTACCGGGATGGAAAAGTTTACCCCTTCAGAGCTTTGTGCAGACATTAAGATCTATGATTATAAGAAAAAAGTAAAATATGATGAGAAATCCCTGGTGATTTTTGAGAAAACAGGGAAAATGATAACAGCCGGAAAAGAGTGTGAGGGCATGCTTTACACTCTTCCGGCTGATTCTATTGGCTTTTCTCCGATCGTGTTGGGAAGAGTCAGCGACTATACCTGTGCGGAAAAGATGCTAAAGCAGATGCTGTGTCGGTATCTGGGCAAGCCTGTTTTTGCGGGATACGGAGAGGGGCTTATTTTTGTTCACGAGAAGCTGAACGAAGTGGAAATGAAAGCCTATTTTGATCTCCTGTATCAGGCGGGAGCCAAAAATGTGGTCTATGCGGATGAAAGTGTGAAAGGAATCCCGGAGGGAACTCCTTGGGAGGATGTGATCTGGGGAATGAAGAACACTTATAAAAATCTTCGTTTTGCAGTAGAGATCACGAAGGAACAGCCCATGGATTACCTCAGATATTCACTGGCGCAGTTGGCAGAGAACTGTAAGCGGTGGGGACTGGAAGAGGAAATGTCAAAATTGCATATTTAAGGAAATAGGCTAAGGGTAAATGATTTTATTTATCCTTAGCCTAAATTATTAGCTTTGTTGATAGTAATTATGCCGGTAAAGATGATCGTCTACCTGCTGCGCCAGGTGATTCATTTCTTCTTGTGCATCAGCACCCATGGCAATATTATAAAACGCATAGGAAAACTGCTTACTGAAGAAAGGATATGCGGGGGTCTGCGGTCTGGTAAAAGAGGTGTTCCGTAATTGTGAAAATAAAATATTGCTGTTGCCGGAACCAGCTTGAAAGCTGTCCATTACGTCATAAATCTCTTTTAAAACAGGAATACCCGTTAACTGACTGATCTTCAACTGGTTCTGCAGACTGAAAACATAACGGATAAATTCACAACATTCCCTGGGATATTGTGTCTGTCTGGACATGCATAATCCCCAGCTTCCATGAGGAGAAGCTGCTTTTATACCATGGGGAAGGGGGATTATGCCGATATTACTGTTCCTTTTTTGCGATTGAAAATAGGCACTGGGCAGTGAAAGACTCATGGCAAAGTTTTCAGGAAAATCGGCACTGAGATCCTCTACGTGGGTATAATGATATTTATGAAATAATTCGCCCAGCCAATTCATAGCAGCGACGGAAGCCGGAGAGTTAATATATCCAGAGGTTGCCGTCAGCGTATCGTTAAAAAAGCTGCCGTTGTTCTGCACGATAAATGGCAATCCGGCGTAGCTGTTCCATTCTCCGGATTTTGGAGAAAGACCGCGTCCGGAGTCCATAAGCAAAGGATAGGGAAAAGAAGTTTTGGTCTGTATTGTATGGCAGACATTCAGAAACTCATCCCAGCTCCAGGCATCTTCCGCAGAAGTCGGAATGCGGATACCAAGGGAATGGAACAACTCTTTGTTATACAGAATACATAAAGTGGATTCCGTATAACCCAGATGATATAGTTTTCCCTGATAGGTTCCCTGTGTCACAATGGGAGACAGAAAAGAGGATAGGAAAGACGAATCCATATATCCATCAAACGGCAGCAGAGAATTCATATATGCCCAATAGGGGACATCAGGACCGTCCAGGGACAGAATATCCGGTGCATTTCCACTGGTAAAGCTTTGCAACAGCGAGTCACGCAGAGGAGCCTTATCGTTGATGAGAAAAGTCGGTGTTACAAAAAAACCGGAAGATGTCAGATTAAACTGTTCGATCAGAGAGATCCAAAAATGTTTCTCATTATCTTCCATAGGACATAAATAAATAGATAGGTTTATTTTATCTTTGGAGCGGTCTGCTACAAAAGTGCCTTTTCCTTGCTGCCGTATAATATATCCTTCAGATTCCAGACATTTCAGGGCTTGTGTAATAGTGCTTTTACTTACATTTAAAGTACGCATTAATTCATTATCGGAAGGGATGAGATCGCCGGGACGATAATATCCGCTTTCGATTTTCTGGACAAATTCATTTTTTATAAGCATGTATTTTGGTGTTCTGGTGTTCATAAAATCCCCCACATTTTGAAAAGTGATTGACAATATATTTTTGTTATGCTAATATCATAGCATAAGTTATTCGAACAAACAAGATTAAATAAAAAAACTCTCTGCAAAAGCGGAGAGTTAAAAAATAAAACAAGTTATTCGAACAACCGAACAACTAAAAGGAGGAGAAGATGAAAAAGACATTTTCAAAAGAGAAATTATTTGACAGAACACCGCGGGTCTTTAAGCGGGATGCAACGGAAGTTCGTTTTCTGTTGGGCGGAATCGGAACAGGTAATTTTTCTGTAAATTCAAGAGGAAAGTTCCTGGACTGGGAAATTTTTAACTGGCCTTCCAAGAATACTAAATTTCCGCTTTCCTTTTTTGCAATTCGTACGGAGAACAAAGAACTGGAAAAACCTATATCGAAAATTCTGGAATCGAGAATGGTTCCGCCATATACCAGCTCACACGGATATCTTCAGGCTGAATTAGTAAATCTGCCAAGAATGGAAGATTCCGAACTGATTTGTGAATATCCTTTTGCAAGGGTGAATTTCAAAGATTCCGAATTGCCCGTAAAAGTGTCAATGGAAGCATATACACCGTTTATTCCTTTAAATACAGATGATTCCAGTATTCCCTGTGCAATTATCCGATACACGGTGAAAAATATTGCAGACTGTCCGACCAAAGTAAGCCTGGTAGGTACGCTTCCCAATGCATCCGGGTTTGAGGGATATGATGTTATTGAGAACCTGAAACTGGCTGACAGCGTAAAAAATGAATATCGGGAATTTGATGATGTGAAGGGCTTGTATTATTCACCCGAACATTTGAAAGAGGATCATTTACGGTATGGAAATATGGCGATTCTGACCAGTGGATCCAATGTAACCTATAAAACACAGTGGTTTGACGGCGAATGGGTAGATGGAATACAGGATTTCTGGGATGACTTTACCAGTGATGGACTTTTGGAAAAAGAGACCGTATCTGACAGTGTGGGATGTGAATTTGCACAATTTCATAATTTCAGTTTCCTGAAAAGAAGAGAAAAGATCGGATCCATCGGAGCCTGGGAAGAACTTCAGCCGGGAGAAGAAAGAACCTTCGAATTTACCATTACATGGTATTTCCCTAACAGGGTAAAGGCATGGATCGAGTTTGATGAGGACTACGAGAAATTCCAGCGCGGTGAATACGGAACAGTAAGAAATTACTATGCAACAAAATTCACAGATGCATGGGATGTAGCAAAATATGTATACCATAATAAGGAACGACTGGAATCAGACAGCAGAAAATTTGCCGATGCGATGTTCCATAAGACTACATTACCTTATTATGTGATTGATGCTCTGACTGCAAACATTACGAATCTTCGAAGTAATTTATGTTTCCGGCTGGAAGACGGAACCTTTGCCGGATTTGAAGGAATACGTGACTACATAGGCTGCGGTTACGGTAGTGTGCCTCATGTATGGAACTATGCACAGACGGTTGCTTTTCTGTTCCCGGATCTTGAAAAAACCATGCGTAATGTAGAATTTTTGAGAGAAACAGATGAGACAGGATGCATGTCTACACGAATGTTTTCCGTATTTGATCAGGAACGGTATGCAATGGTTCCGGCCTGTGATGGAGAACTTGGAAGTGTTGTTCGTGTCTACCGGGATTTCAAGAATCTTGGGGATGTGGAATTTTTGAAGACCATTTGGCCCAAAGTAGTGCTGGCAATGGAATATGCCCTGAAACAATGGGATCTGGATGGAGATGATGTACTGGACGGTCAGCAGAATACAACCTATGATATTGAATTTTACGGACCGAATCCCATGACGGACAGTATTTTCCTGGCAGCATTGAAATGCTGTGAAGAGATGGCTGAGATCGTAGGAGACGAAGAACATCACCAGCTATACGCAGATGCTTACGAAAAAGGAGCTGCAAGAGCTGACCAACTGATGTTTGACGGGGAATATTATATTCAGGTACAGAAGGAGATTGATAAATATAAGTATCAATTCGGAAAAGGCTGCCTGTCAGATCAGCTTCTCGGACAGTTCCTGGCATATATGGCCGGAATCGGGGAAATTTTACCGAAAGAGCATGTAAAATCTGCTATGGAATCCGTATTCAAGTATAATTATAAAACGGATTTTTATCATACGGACAGTGTACATAGAGCATATGCAATCAATGAAGAGCATGGAATGGTAGTAGCTACCTGGCCGAAAGGCGGCAGACCTAAATTCCCGTTATCCTATGCCGGAGAGGTGTGGACAGGAGTAGAGTATGAAGTAGCCGTTAATCTGATTTATTCAGGTTGTGTAGAGGAAGGTCTGACGGTGGTAAAGTCAATTCGGGATCGTTATGACGGATACAAGAGGAATCCGTTCAGTGAGATTGAGTCCGGTCATCATTATTGCAGAGCAATGGCAAGCTGGGGAGTGCTGAATGCATTATTGGGACTGCAAAGTGATATGTATCGCGGAACCTTGTCATTCCATCCTGCAATAGAAGGTGAAATGTCCAGTTTCTTCATCTGTGGAAAAGCATGGGGTATTTACAGTCAGAAGGAAGAGAAGGGGAAAATGTGCAAACATATTGACGTCCTGTATGGGACGTTAGATGATATTCATGTACAAGAATGATAGTGTCAAATGACCTATGAAAAAATTGAGCAAAAGAAAAAGGCTCAGATGAA
>OHKZ01000048.1_pt1 | contig 87732 bp, 80 predicted proteins | sample 1569011 | NCBI WGS metagenome assembly OHKZ01 (sample SAMEA3879564, study PRJEB24766) | human gut metagenome | biome: human-associated habitat; feature: feces | place: USA | collected 1985/1987
CAATACATTGTGTATGAATTAGTTGGCTAATTTTATACTATTTACTGAGTGTCCCTAAGAAAGTACGAAGTATCAAAACCACAAAAAAGCAGCGAAAAACCGATGTAATTCCATCACAACCGGTTTTCCGCTGCTTTTCTATTTATCAGACGATATTGCAATTATCAGACAATACCCCGGATTTCCTGCAACTTCATGTATTTACAGCGCAGGCAAAGTCACCGGGAAGAGTGCATTTTCACGATGCTCACGCAAAATGATGTCTACCAGTTCCTTTACGATTTCCGGATGACTGCCCGCCACGTCGGTATCCTCATGAATATCTGTAGACAAGTCGTACAAATGAGGCACTCCCTTTTTCACCACCAGCTTCCAGTCGCCCTTGCGCACCCCAATCTGGTCGGTCTCATGAAACTCCCAATACAGAAAATCGTGCTTCTGCTGCGCCTCATCCTTTCCCAGCAACGTAGGAGCAAAGGAGATTCCGTCAAAGCAGTCGTTCTCCACCTTCTTATTCAGGTATTTTTTCGGGAAACGCTTGTCTCCCATCAGTTCGCAGACCGTAGGCAGAATATCATAGAACGCAAGCTGATGATCGTTTACGCTGCCGGCAGCAATGGTACCTTTCCAGTAAGTGATGAACGGAATTCTGATTCCTCCTTCGTAACACTGCCTTTTCAATCCCCTCAGTTTGCCGTCACGACCGAAAAATTCAGGATCGGCCCCTCCTTCTTCATGAGGACCGTTGTCACTGGTAAAGATCACCAGCGTGTTCTCGTCCAGTCCTTTTTCTTTCAGTTTGGCAAGAATTTCTCCGACGTACGTATCCAGACGGGTAATCATACCGGCAAACTGAGCGTGGGTATGTACCACTGCATTGTAACGGCTGCCCTCACTGCCTCCCCAGGTCTTGTCTTCGAAGAACTGTTTCTTGTAGTGCGACAGGATGGAATCTTCCGGCTGAGCCAGCTCTGCATGCGGCAGGGTGTAGGTAAACAGACCGAAGAAAGGCTTCTCTCCGTTTTGCCCCTCCAGCCAGTGCATGGCCTCCTGATGAATCAGGTCGGCAGAATATTGAGTACGTTTCTTGTATTCGTCGCCAAACATCGGATGCGGGATATTTTCATCCAGCGTAATACGGATAGTAGCCGTATCTCCTTTCGATTTACTGTAACGGTTCAGGAAATTCGGATAATACAGATGAGCCTGGAACTGGCAGACATATCCGTAGAACTCATCCACCCCACGCTTGTCGGGAGTAGATACCGAGCCCTCATATCCTCCGGCCCATTTTCCGAACATACCGGTGGTATATCCGTTCTTCTTCATGACCTCAGGCAAGATAATATGGTTGGGATCATAAGGCTCCTGTCCCACTACTGTCCAGTCCTGATTCTCACCATAATACATTACAGGGGCATCCTTCCAGTATTCACGGTTGCCTCTCACATGTCCGTGGCCCGAATGCTGTCCTGTCATCAGGGAAGCACGAGACGGAGCGCTGACCGGACTGCCGGCATAGGCCTGGGTGAAACGCATTCCTTCCTGAGCCATCCGGTCCAGATTAGGAGTCTGGATGTATTTTTGACCATAGCATCCCAAATCGCCGTATCCCATGTCATCGCACATAATGATGAGAATATTCGGTTTTTTATTCTCTGCCGCATACGAGGTAACAGTGGCTACTGCACTTAACATACCGGCACTAAAAAGCCATTTTACAGAATTCTTCATGTATTAAATTTAAGTGATTAATGATTTGATACTATATTCAACAACCACAGTCGGCTTCCACGGGAAACCGACTGTGAAATAGGGTATTATTGCACGAACGCCTGTTCCGAATAGCGGTAACCGCGCAGGAAATCAGCTACAGACATCCGTTTCTTACCGGCCAGCTGCAAAGACAGCACGTTGACAAAACCGTCTGTCGAAGCAATCCGGAAATACGTCTTCCGGTCGGTATCGATGGTACCGGGCACCAGGGAATGATGCTCGAACTGTTTCTCTGTTTCGTAAATCTTCAATGTCACCGGTTCCATACCCTCCTGTCTTAGTTCCGTCCATGCAGCCGGATACGGAGACAATCCGCGTACGAAGTCGTACACCTTCTTCACTCCCGCATTCCAGTCGATGCGGCAAGTTTCCTTGAAGATTTTAGGAGCCGGACGCAAGTCCTCGAACCGTGCCAGTTCTTCCTGAGGAGTCGTCTTTACATTGCCCTCCAGGATGGCATCCACTGTTTTCAGCACCAGGTCGCCTCCCAGCATCATCAGGCGGTTGTACACCACTTCCACATTGTCCTTGTCGGCAATCGGAACACGGACCTGATCAATGATCTCACCCGTATCAATCTCATGCTTCAGGAAGAAAGTAGTGATTCCCGTTTCCGTATCTCCGTTGATCACCGCCCAGTTGATTGGCGCAGCTCCTCGGTACTGTGGAAGCAGGGAAGCATGCAGGTTGAACGTACCCAGACGAGGCATGTTCCATACAATCTCCGGCAGCATGCGGAAGGCCACAACAATCTGGAGGTCAGCCTTCAGTTCCCGCAATTCGGCCACAAAAGCCTCATCCTTCAGTTTTTCCGGCTGCATGACCTTCAAGCCTTGCGAAACGGCATACTGCTTGACCGGACTGGGCTGGAGCACACTGCCGTGCCGCCCCATCGGCTTATCGGGCATGGTAATCACGCCGACTACATTATATCCTCCCTCTACCAGTCGCTTCAGACTTTCAACGGCAAATTCGGGAGTACCCATATATACGATTCTTAAATCCTTCTTGTCCATAAATCCGTTTTTAAAATGATTACTCTGCTGAAAAATCCACCAGTACCTGACGGTAAGCATTCAGCATTTTTGATTTTGATACGAATCCGATGTATTTCTCATCTTCATCCACCACCGGAAGGTTCCAGGCCTTGGTATCGTCAAACTTCTTCATGACGGTTTCCATAGAGTCAGTACTGATAATCTTGGCCTTAGGGGTTGTCATGAAGCTGTCTACACGGAACCGGTGATACAATTCCTGACGGAACATGATATTTCGGATATCGTCCAGCACCACCACTCCTATCAGTTTGTCGTGTCCGTCGACTACCGGAAAGAGGTTACGGCTGGATTTGGATATGGTCTTTACCATCGCTCCCAGATCCATGTCCGGACGTACCGTAAGGAAATCAGTTTCCACGATACTCTCGATGTTCATCAGGGTCAGTACCGCCTTGTCCTTATGATGGGTAATCAGCTCACCGTTCTTCGCAAGACGCATGGAATAAATACTGTGCGGCTCAAAGACGATGATGGTCAGATAGGCCGATACGGAAACAATCATCAGCGGGAGGAACAGTCCGTAACCACCCGTCAGTTCGGCAATCAGGAAGACCCCGGTAAGCGGTGCGTGCATCACTCCCGACATCAGACCGGCCATCCCCATCAGGGCAAAGTTCTTTTCAGGAATGTACGTATTTCCGATATTGAACTGGTTGCATACGTAAGAAAAGACAAATCCGGAGATACAGCCCAGAAAAAGACTCGGTGCAAAGATACCACCACATCCCCCTCCTCCGTTGGTCGCACTCGAAGCAAACACCTTGAAGAGGATGATCAGCAACAGGTAAAGCACCAGCAAGCTGCCGCTTCCGTAGAACAACGAATTGTTCATTACCGTATTCCATTCCGCCTGAGTCGTTCCGTTCAGCAGCAGACCAATGGTATCGTATCCTTCACCGTAGAGTGGAGGAAACAGGAAAATCAACACACTCAGCATCGTACCTCCGATGACAAACTTCACATACGGATTGGAGTAACGGCGGAAGATGTTCTCAATCCAGTTCATGGAGCGCGTAAAATACCAGGCAACCAGTCCGCAGAACACTCCCAGTGCAATGGCATAAGGAATACGCTCCAGTGCAAAAGGATAGTCCAGATGGAACTGGAACATCGCTTCGGTCCCCGTAAGCAGGTAAGAAACGGAAGCAGCCGTCACACTGGTTATCAGCAGCGGCAGCAACGAAGCCATGGTCAGGTCAATCATCAGCACCTCCAGCGTGAACACCAGTCCGGCTATAGGCGCCTTGAAGATTCCGGAAACCGCTCCTGCGGCCCCGCAGCCCACCAGCAGCATCAGCGTCTTATGGTCCATCCGGAAAATACTTCCCAGATTAGAGCCAATGGCCGAACCGGTAAGCACAATCGGAGCCTCGGCTCCTACCGATCCACCACAACCGATTGTGATGGCCGATGCACAGACCGACGACCACATGTTATGCCGCTTGATACGGCTCTGTTTCCGCGATATGGCATATAAGATTTTCGTAACTCCGTGGCTGATATCATCACGTACCACCTTCCGGATAAACAGACTGGTCAGAAAAATACCCACTACCGGATACACCAGGTAAAGCCAGTTCACTCCGGTCGAATCAAAGTTCTCTGTCAGAAACTCCTTGATATATTCCACCAAAAACTTCAAGACATAAGCAGCCAGCGCCGTGAAAATACCTACCAGAAAACTCAGTATCAACACAAACTGTTTGTCTTTGATATGTGTCTCTCTCCAACGCAGAAAACGCTGGAGAAGACCAAAACGATCTCCTTCTGTCTTCATTAAAAGTATCTTTTATCTCTTATTCTCTGATTATTTTCACTTCACCCTTGCTTCCCAGTTTGATGATGCTGGAAGGCTTCGGATGTCCGGTTTCATCCCGACGGAAATCCACCACATAATCTACCGCCTGCTTGATCTCCTCGCTGATTTCGCTGAATACAGCCGGGGCAGGCTCACCGCTGATATTGGCCGATGTAGAAACAATCGCCTTGCGGAAACGGAAACAGAGTTCCTTGGAAAAAGCCTCCGAAGTAACCCGGATGCCCACACTTCCGTCTTCGGCCAGCAAGTTGGCAGCCAGATTACGGGCACCGTCGTAAATGATAGTCAAAGGCTTCGTGGTCATTTCAATCAAATCCCACGCAACCGGAGGTACCTCACGGACATAAAAATCCACCTTTACCGGACTGTCCACCAGCACCAGCATCGCCTTGCTGTCGGCTCTCCGCTTAATGTCATATACACGCTTCACAGCTTCCTCATTGGTAGCGTCACATCCAATGCCCCACACCGTATCGGTAGGATACAATATCACGCCCCCCTTCTGCATGACCTCGCATGCTTTCTTAATTTCATCTTTCATCATAATGACTATCTTTGCAAGTTACACAAATCAGACAAAAGTACAAATCATTTTTATGATGACCTAAAAACTTTCCGTATTTTTGCAATCCGAGAATACAGAAAGCAACGATGAACCGAAAAATCATACATATTGACATGGACGCCTTCTATGCCTCAGTGGAGCAGCGGGACCATCCCGAACTACAAGGAAAGCCTGTAGCCGTAGGCCATGCCGAGAAGCGGGGAGTCGTAGCAGCCGCCAGTTACGAGGCCCGACGCTACGGGGTACATTCGGCCATGTCATCGGTCAAGGCCAGGCAACTCTGCCCGGAGCTCATCTTCGTTCCCGGCCGGATGGAAGTCTACAAAGAGGTTTCCGCACAGATACACCAGATATTCCATGAATACACCGACCTGATTGAGCCCATTTCACTGGATGAAGCCTTTCTGGATGTCACGGAAAACAAGAAAGGCATGGACCTGGCGGTTGACATCGCCCGGGAAATCAAGACACGCATCCGTCAGGAACTGCACCTGATTGCCTCTGCCGGGGTATCCTACAACAAGTTTCTGGCCAAAATCGCTTCCGATCTTCGGAAGCCCGACGGACTGTGCACCATCCATCCCGACCAAGCCGAATCCTTCATCGCCCATCTCCCCATCGAAGCCTTCTGGGGAATCGGCCCTGCCACTGCCCAGAAAATGCACAGTCTGGGCATCTACAACGGAGAGACCTTGCGCGCCTGTTCCGAAGAAATGCTGAAACGGCAGTTCGGCAAAACCGGTACGCTATATTACCAGTTTGCCCGGGGCATCGACCTGCGCCCCGTAGAAGCCGTCCGCATCCGGAAATCCATCGGTTGCGAACACACCCTCGAGAAAGACATCAGCCAGAAATCGGCCGTCATCATCGAGCTCTATCACGTAGCCTGCGAACTGACAGAACGGTTGCAGAAGAAACAATTTTCGGGAACCACCCTCACTTTGAAAGTCAAGTTCCACGACTTCACCCAAATCACACGCAGCACCAGTGTCGGCCACAACCTGTCTACCCTGCAGGAAATCCTTCCCCTGGCCAAGAAACTGCTGCAGGGAGTCGACTACCCCCAGCATCCCATCCGCCTGCTGGGCCTCACCGTATCCAATCCCAAAGAAGAGGCTGCAGACGAAAAAAACGGAGAAAAATGGATACAGTTGGAACTTCCGTTTAAAAAATAACTAAAAACTGCATAAATAACGAACAAATATCCATCCGAAAGCATTTTAATTATAAGAAAAAGATATTTATCAAAAAACTTTCGCTATAGAAAGTCAAATATCAAACTTTTTTCATAACTTTGTGACCAAATCCGTTATATAATAATGAGACAATTAAAGATTACCAAAAGTATCACTAACCGAGAGAGCGCTTCTCTGGACAAGTATCTGCAGGAAATCGGTCGGGAGGACTTGATTACTGTAGAAGAAGAGGTAGAACTCGCTCAGCGTATCCGCAAGGGAGACCGTGTTGCGTTAGAGAAACTTACACGTGCCAACTTACGTTTCGTAGTATCAGTAGCCAAACAGTATCAGAACCAGGGACTGAGTCTTCCGGACTTGATCAACGAAGGAAACTTGGGACTGATCAAAGCAGCTGAGAAATTTGATGAAACAAGAGGTTTCAAATTCATCAGCTACGCCGTATGGTGGATCCGACAGTCAATCCTTCAGGCTTTGGCCGAACAGTCACGTATTGTCCGTCTGCCGCTGAACCAGGTTGGCTCACTGAACAAAATCAGTAAAGCTTTCTCTAAGTTTGAACAGGAAAACGAACGCCGTCCTTCTCCGGAAGAGCTTGCCGATGAACTGGAGATTCCAGTCGACAAGATTTCGGATACACTGAAAGTTTCAGGACGTCACATCTCAGTAGACGCTCCTTTTGTGGAAGGAGAAGACAACAGCCTGCTGGACGTGCTGGTGAACGACGACTCCCCTATGGCCGACCGTTCTCTGGTTAATGAATCACTTTCGAGGGAAATTGACAGAGCGCTTTCTACGTTAACGGAAAGAGAGAAGGATATTATCCAGATGTTTTTCGGTATTAACACGCAGGAAATGACGTTAGAGGAAATCGGCGACAAGTTCGGGCTCACACGTGAGCGTGTCCGCCAGATTAAAGAAAAAGCTATCAGAAGATTAAGACAAAATTCTCGTAGCAAGCTGCTCAAATCTTATTTGGGATAAAATAAGATAAAGTTTCATTTCTCAAAAAAACAAGATGCAATTTCATGGATTCCACTCCTGAAATTGCATTTTTTATTTATACACGCATTCCATAAAAAACCTTTATTCTTTTTCAAATATTCAAGTTTTCGCTATTTTTGTACCCTAAATTCAACATTCAAAGTCATGAAATACATTAAATTAATTTGTTTACTGCTCATCGCTTCGTTTGTTCTCCCGGCCATGGCACGCAAGAACAAGGACAAGCGACACTACGGAGTATACATCAGTGGGGTATCCGCCTCTTTTACCGACTCATTGATTTACTTTACCGACATCCAATACCTGGACAGTGCTTCCCTGAACGACAAGGGACTGCTGGACGGACGTTCGCAATACAGCATCCAGCTGAAAGACTACCTTGAAAGCCGGATGGACGGAAAGAACCGTACCTGCTTCATCTTCTTCCACCGCAAGAAGAAAAACCTCCAGAAAGAAATGTCCAAGCTGAGACAGAAGTACCAGAAGAACAGCACACTGGTTGTAAAGGAGGTAAACCCCGATTTTAAATTTGAAAAGGCAGAATTATACGAATGAAAAAATTCCTGATATTCTTTCTGACTGTCGTCCTGCTGGCAGCATGCTCGAACGAGATTCCCGAACACCACCAGCCGGTTCAGGCCAAACGTACCATTCTGGCCTACCTGGTGGCCAACAACAACCTCGACGGAGACCTGATGGACAATGTAAAATGGATGTATGAGAGTCTGGCGACCGCAAAGGATACCTGTACCCTGCTGGTTTATTACAAACCCAACCAATATAACCAGTATCTGGACAAGACTACCATCCTGGAATTCCGTACAAACGGATTCGGGGAAATCAACAACCAACCGGTACTGCAGGGATACGATGCCACTGTGGGCAACATCCTTGCACAGGCCATACAGCATACGGCCGACCCGGGATCGGCGGTATCCCGACAGGCAATCATCAACAACCTGAGCATCATGCAGGAGATTGCACCGTCACAGAGCTACGGACTGATTTTCGGCTCACATGCCAGCGGTTGGCTGCAGGCAAGTCGCCGGGTATCAACCTATGCTTTCGGCGATGACGGAGGATATTCGATTGACATTCCGGAACTGGGAAGCGCACTGACAGCCAGTTTCCCTCAGCACAACCTTGACTTCACCCTTTTCGATGCCTGCATGATGGGTACTACCGAGGTTTTTCACGAACTGCGGAATGCCACTCACTACTGCATTGCTTCGGTGATGGAGACTCCTGCCATGGGATTCCCCTACCATCTTTTCCTGACTTCCCTGTACGAGAAGGAAATCGACTATGCGCAGTTGTGCAAGACGGTCATCGACTTCAACAAGCGGGAGAATTCATGGGGTACCTATGCCGTTGTCGACTGTACGAAGATGGATGACCTGACAGCTGCCATCCGTCAGGAACTGAGCCTCATACCGGACAAGCTCCAGAACATTCCCTACGAGGAAATCCAGCAATACGGTGTGTCTGATCCAGACAGAGACTACCGATATTTCTCATTCGATGTAGCAGATATCTTCCAAAGGTTGAACGGAGAGGTTCCCGCTTCCATACAGCAGGCACTTACCCAGACGGTTATCGCAAAGGAATGCATTACCGACTACACCAGTTCTCCATTTGGTCAGATACTGAGAGACAAGAACCGTTTCTGCGGCATCGGCATGTACCTGCCCTACACCATCGGAAAAAAACAGTGGGACCAGTATTACGAGACCCTCTCCTGGTATCAGGCAGCGGGATGGAACAACCTGAAACACTGAATGAATCTGAAACACTGAATGAATCATCGGGAGATATCCGATATACCGGACTGCCCGAACTGAAAACATAGGAACATAAAAGAAGCGGCAGCATCAGTATCCTTTCACGGAATTTCTGATGCTGCCGCTTTCTGTTGGCAGAGATACCCTGTGGGCTCTCTGTGTATTTCTCTTTATTCAATATCCTTCTTTACCGGCTGCTCCATTACGAAAGCCACTGCCTGCCCGATTACTTCAGCACGGCGATGGCCTGCTCATAATCCGGTTCGTCCGAAATATTGTGCACCAACTGCCGGTAGACAATCTTCCCATTCTCATCGACGACAATGACCGCCCGGGCCATCAGTCCCCTCAGAGGACCGTCCGCCAGCTGCAGTCCGTAGCCCTTCGCAAAGTCCTCACTCCGGAAGAGCGAAAGCGGAACCACATTCTCCAGTCCCTCTACCGTACAGAACCGCGACTGCGCAAAAGGCAGGTCCATGGAAAGACACAGCACCACCGTATTATCCAGTCCGGCCGCATCGGCATTGAAATGCCGGACCGAAGCCGCACAGGTAGGCGTATCCAGACTCGGGAAAATATTCAGCACCACCCGCTTTCCACGGAACTTACTCAGAGAAACTTCACTCATGTCTGCTCCCACGGCAGTAAAAGCAGGTGCCATGCTTCCCACCTCCGGAATCTTGTCTGAAGTATGCGCTTCCATTCCGCGACAGATTACCACTTCTCCCTGCACGCCCTCTGCGGCAAGAAGTCCGTTTCCACTCCATACTCCACAACCGGCAAACGCCAGCAGCCAACAAGCTAATTTTCTCTTCATAATCCAGTCTATTAATCGTTATTGTTATAAATAATCACATTCACGCAACCACAGTGCCACGCTGGCATCACTCGGCATACGCCAGTCGCCGCGCGGACTCAGTGAAACCGAACCCACCTTCGGGCCATCGGGCAGACAGGAACGCTTGAACTGCTGACTGAAGAAACGGCGGAAGAAAGTCGTCAGCCATTTCTTGATGGTCTCCTCATCGTGTACTCCCTCGAACGCAATCCGTGCCAGGTAATAAATCTTGGTCGGACGAGATCCATAGCGAAGGAAGTGATACAGGAAGAAATCATGCAGTTCATACGGACCCACCAGATCCTCTGTCTTCTGCTTGATGTTTCCGTGCTCATCCGCCGGAATCAGTTCCGGACTGATCGGTGTATCCACGATATCCAGCAGGGTCAGACGCGACTGCTCATCCACACCCGACTCAGTCACCCAGGTTACCAGGTAACGGACCAGGGTCTTCGGAATACTTGCATTCACCCCATACATCGACATGTGGTCACCATTATAGGTCGCCCAGCCCAAAGCCAGTTCAGACAAGTCGCCCGTACCGATTACCAGCGCCCCAATCTTGTTCGCATAGTCCATCAGAATCTGCGTACGCTCTCTCGCCTGACCGTTCTCGTAAGTCACATCGTGCTTCTCCGGATCCTGACCGATATCCTTAAAATGCTGGATACAGGCCTCCTTGATACTGATCTCGCGCTGAGTTACCCCCAGGGAAGTCATCAGGTCGAGCGCATTACGGTACGTACGGTCCGTCGTTCCGAATCCCGGCATCGTAATACCCACGATACCCTCACGCGGCAGTCCCAGCTTGTCGAACGTCTTCACACACACCAGCAGCGCAAGCGTAGAATCCAGTCCCCCTGAAATACCTACCACCACCGTCTTGCACGACGTATGCACCAGACGCTTGGCCAGTCCCGCTACCTGGATGGAGAAAATCTCCTCACAGCGTTCATCCCTCAGTCGGCCACCAGCCGGCACAAACGGATGCGCATCCACCTTACGTGTCAGCACCAGTCCCTTACCCGAACAAAGTTCGGTAGCTACATGCTTCACCGGCACCGCAGCATATTCCCTTACTCCGGCCGCATACGTCGTATTCACCAGACGTTCCGAACGCAAGTGCTCCACATCAATCTCACTGATCACCAGTTGCTCTTCAAAAGAAAAACGCTCAGAAGCCGCCAAAAGTTTACCGTTTTCATAAATTAACGCATTTCCGCCATACACCACGTCGGTCGTCGACTCTCCGAAACCGGCCGAGGCATACACATATCCCGACAGGCAACGGGCCGACTGCTGCGAGAGCAAAGCGCACAAATAATTATGCTTGCCGATGTTCTCCGTGCTGGCCGACATATTGAACACTACTTCCGCTCCCTTCAGGGTCAGCAGCGAACTGGGAGGTACCGTAGCCCACACATCCTCGCAGAGCTCAATGCCAAAACACATGCCCGTCATATCAAACAGCAGGTTCCGGCTCACCGGTACCGACTGTCCGCAGATACGGACCACCGTATCCTGACCGTGGGTGCTGGCCGAAGCAAACCAGCGCTGTTCGTAGAATTCCTTATAATTGGGCAGATACGTCTTGGGAACCGCTCCCAGAATCTTACCTTTCTGAATCACCACCGCACAGTTGAGCAACGTGCCCTCTACCACCAGCGGCATGCCTATAATCGAAATGATCTCAATTCCACGAGTATTATTGAGCAGCTGCACCAATGCCATCTCGGCCTCTTCCAACAGCAGATTCTGGCCGAACAGGTCTCCGCAGGAATATCCCGTCAGGTTCAACTCCGGAAACACAATCACCTCTACTCCCTGCTCATCGGCCCGGAATATCAGTTTCTCAGTCTGCTCCGCATTAAACAAACAGTCGGCCACCTTCACCGCCGGTACGGCAGCCGCCACTTTTACAAAACCGTATTTCATATCCGTTCATTAATTAATGTACAAGTACAAACTTACACAAAAATCAGCAATATTCCTGCCAGCCCATTTCACAAAATAAAGAAAAACCCGAAAAAATCTCCCCTGCCTTCCACACCCGCATACCACCGGCACGCCCCGAAGATTCACCTCCCTCCGTACCGTCAGTCCCTCCTTCCATTCAAAAAATAAACTTTAAAAAGAAAATAAAGAAGATAAAAAAACAACTTATATTTTGGAGTTAAAGAAAATGTTTCTATCTTTGCCACAGAATTAAAATTGTAATAATTACAAATATATAAAACAAGATGAACGCTTACGAATATTTGCTCAGTTACGAAATAAAGCCATCCGTACAGCGAATAGCTATTATGGACTATCTGTTGAAGCACAAGACCCATCCGTGCATCGATGAGATTTATCTGGCTTTGAACAAAGACATCCCTACCCTTTCAAAAACGACAGTCTATAATACATTGAAACTGTTTGTGGAACACGGGGCTGCCCAAATGCTGACCATCGACGAGCGCAACGCTTGTTTCGACAGCGACACTTCGCAGCACGCACATTTCAAGTGCAAGTCGTGCGGTAAGATATACGACATGGAAGTCAGTGCACCGGAAGCAGAAAGCCTGTCTCTGACCAAGCAGGGATTCAAGGTAGAAGAAATTCACCACTACTACAAAGGAATATGTCCGGATTGTCTTGAAAAAGAGAAAAAGAATTAATATATTTGACAGAGAATTCAAAACGAGAAATCGCAATTTAAACTAATAACTAATAACTATTATTGATTATGAAAAAATTTATCTGTACAGTTTGTGGTTACATTCACGAAGGTGAAACAGCTCCTGAAAAATGCCCATTGTGTAAAGCTCCTGCTTCAAAGTTCAAAGAAATGGAAGAAGCAGCAGAAGGTGGTCTGCAGTTTGTTGACGAACACGTAATTGGCGTAGCTAAAGGTTGCGACGAAGAAATGATCAAAGACTTGAACAACCATTTCATGGGTGAATGTACAGAAGTAGGTATGTACCTGGCAATGAGCCGTCAGGCAGACCGCGAAGGCTATCCTGAAGTAGCTGAAGCTTTCAAACGCTACGCTTGGGAAGAAGCAGAACACGCTGCTAAATTCGCTGAACTGCTGGGTGACTGCGTATGGGATACTAAGACTAACCTGGAAAAACGTATGAACGCTGAATGTGGCGCTTGCGAAGACAAGAAGCGTATCGCTACACGTGCAAAACAGCTGAACCTGGATGCTATCCACGATACAGTTCACGAAATGGCTAAAGACGAAGCTCGTCACGGAAAAGGCTTCGAAGGTCTTTACAACAGATATTTCAAGAAATAATTTTTTCCTAGCCTAATATCTTGCAGGAAGATGTGCCCTCCGGTACATCTTCCTGTTTTTTTTATCCCTTTCTGTACGAGAGGCTCGAATTGTATTGCCTCCGCCCTTTCTTCCGATTCTTTTCGCTGTACGGAAAAAGCCTCGACTGCAACGATGCAGACAGATGTTTCTCTTCTTATCTTCTTCAACCCGCGCACGGAGGTCCGACAACCCGCGGCTACAGGTTGTAAAACCCGCATACGGAGGTCGTACGACCTTCCACCGGAAGTTGTCCCCTTCTTTCAGAAGATTCAGACAATGCAAACCGAAGCTACTGCAAACCCGTATACTTATCTTCGCATTACCCGACCAGGCCTGTCCCTCCTCCTCCCTGAGCCTACGCCAAAGGACATAAAAAAAGCTGCCCCGATCATTGGGACAGCTTTCCTATCAATATCTTTCAAATTATTACTGAGCAACTGAGTCAGAAGCAGCAGGAGCTGGAGTTTCAGCGGCATCAGTCTGAGGAGCAGCAAAACCGACAGGTGCATTCAGCGGGTTAGTAGCCTGTTCCTTGATAGCCTGCTCCATAATCACAGAAGAACTCTGTGTAGTTCCCGGGAGCACATACGAAGCAGCCACGCTGATCACTACCATGAAAGCAGCCAGACCCCAAGTAAGTTTTTCAATGAAATCGGTTGTCTTGCGAACCCCCATAATCTGATTTGAAGCAGCAAAGCTGGAAGAAAGACCTCCTCCTTTTGAGTTCTGTACCAATACGACAAAACACATCAACACAGCTGCCAATACTATTAATCCAACAAATAATTGATACATTTCTTTATTTTGATTTAGCGTTAATAATCAATTTCTCCAAAAACCTGATTTGGTCTGCAAAGTAAGCATTTTTTTTTGGATATTTCAAATTTAATTTTTTAATAATTTCCAATGCTTTATCATATCTTTTCTGTTTCACGTAGATTTTTGCCAGTGTTGCCGTGAAATAATCTTCTTCCTGACTCTCTTCTTCCTGTTTCACCTCTTCTTCTGCCGTTTCTTCGGGAAGGGCTTCCTCCGTTTCCTCTGCCGGAAGCGGTGCGGCCGCCTCCTCGGAATGCACCTCCTGCGAGGCCTCAATGAAGGAGTCAATCAGGTCCTGTCCCTTCATGCGGACCGGTTCTTCCGTCTTCTCCTCCTGCATCAGAAAGGCGGTATAGTCCATGCTGACCTCAGGCTTGATTTCATCGTCAGCGGCAGCCGGCTTCGTGTGCTGCCGTGCCGCAGCCGGAACGGCCGGAGAAGGCGTGGATGCCGAAAGAGACGAACCGGCCAGAAAACGGTCGATCAGTGCCAGCGTACGGTCGCCGCCCGACTGAAGGCTGTCGGCCTGTGTATCGTGCTTTTCAATGACAAAATGCTCCCCTTCGATGTAGTAGAACAACTGACTCAGGTCGGCCACGTACAGCACACTCCGCTTCAGTTCCTCCTTAAAGCCCGCATCCTTCAACAGAAACAGATTCTTCAGATAGAGCAGACGGGCCGTCTGGAAATAAGGATACCGCTTCAGTATCTCCCGAAGTTCAAACAACGAGTCCTCATCCAACGACTCGGGATGTAAAATCCACTCCTGCAAACGCTGCTGTATCATGACTGCTGCTTACCAGTTGGCCACAGTGGCATTGAATATCTGTTCCACAATCTCGTCGATCATCTGCGATACCAGGTCTTCCTGTACGGATGAAAGCTGCTGCTTGGAATCGTACTCACGGCTGGCAGAGAACTGCTGCTCAAAGTCTTCGGTATGGTTCGTATTGTTGACAAACCGCACGTTGACCGTCATGCGCAATTCCACCATCGTAGAATAACCGTCGGAACCCACACCCTTGTTGTAGGCATCGTACTTCACAATCTCACCCGCCAGTTCCAGGTCGCCCCCCTGGCGCAACTGCTTCAGACGGGTCTGCTGCATATAGATATCCTGGAGCGCGATGTTAAACATAGACTCCATCGGACCCCATACGAAGGCATCGGAGCGGTTCGGGAAGTTCTCGAAAGATATCGTCTTTACCTTGTCGTAGTTGATGGAAGCTCCGTTAAACTTATACGAAACCGTACAGGCCACCAGCGCACACAGTGCTACCGACAAAAAAGCCACTCTTTTCCAACATTTCTTAATCAAGTCCATATTCCTTTATTTTTCTGTAGAGCGTACGCTCCGATATTTTCAAATCGTTTGCAGCATTCTTCCTCTTTCCCCGGTGCCGCTCCAGGGCCTTGCGGATCATCTCCTTTTCCACCTCATCGAGTGACAGGTTTTCTTCGATGTATTCCTCCGTATCCTGCACTTCCGAGGCTTCTTCGGGAGTCATCCGGGGAGCCGATATTTTGGCAGCCGGCGGTGCGGATACCGGAGTGGACGGCACTTCCGTGACCGTAGGCACCACCACCGACGTATCGTGTATCAGCGGCAGGGCATTCTGGATATAATGTACCGGTGTGGTCTGCGGATGCGTATTGCCCTCGGCAGCCCGTTCCGTCATGATCTCGTGCACGAGTTTCTTGAGTTCCGTCACATCCCTCCGCATATCGAACAATACCTGATACAGAATCTCCCTTTCGCTCTCAAAGCCCTTTCCACCCGATGCAGGCTTGATACCCAGCATGGCCGGAAGTTTCGATACCGGCTGTGCCGGCAGGTAATTCTGCAGGATTTCGGCAGTAATGTCGCGGTTGGTCTCAATGATGGAAATCTGTTCCGTGATGTTCTTCAGCTGACGGATATTTCCCGGCCAGCTGTAGCTCATGAGCAACTGCCGGGCTTTCTCATCGAGCTGGATGGAAGGCATCCGGTATTTTTCTGCAAAATCGGCTGCAAACTTACGGAACAGCAGTACGATGTCGCCTGCGCGCTCACGCAAGGGAGGTACCTTGATGGGCACCGTATTCAGACGGTAGTACAAGTCTTCGCGGAAACGTCCTTCGGCAATGGCCTCCTCGAAGTTGACATTCGTGGCTGCCACGATGCGCACATCGGTCTTCTGCACCTTGGAGGAGCCGACCTTGATATACTCGCCCGATTCCAGTACACGCAACAGACGCGCCTGGGTAGACAATGGCAGTTCTCCCACCTCGTCGAGGAAAATCGTTCCCCCGTTTGCTTCGGCAAAATAACCGTTGCGGTCACTGATGGCTCCCGTAAACGAGCCCTTCTCGTGTCCGAACAGTTCCGAGTCAATCGTTCCTTCCGGAATCGCCCCGCAGTTGACGGCAATATAAGGTCCGTGCTTGCGCCGGCTGAACTGATGGATAATCTGAGGAAAACTCTCCTTACCCACACCGCTCTCACCGGTAACCAGCACCGACAAATCGGTCGGGGCCACCTGCATGGCCACATCAATCGCCCGGTTCAGACCCTCCGTGTTGCCGATGATGCCGAAACGTAACTTTACATTCTGTATTTCTGATTTTACCATAGCCATCAATTTCTATCTATGACAAAATTACAAAAACTTTGCTTGTCTTTGCCATTTTGTCTGAAAAATTAAAATACAGTACGAATCATCAGACGGACTCCCCACTTGTTGGCCGTAGGAAGTTCATTGTAATTCAACCGTCGTACATACTCTACGTGCAGCAGTTTGAAGATGTTATGGATACCGGCCGTAATTTCCACATACGGCTTCTTGGGATCCATGACATTGCTGGAATACTGGTATACCCCGTTCATGTCGTAGTGGCCCGGGAACATCATCAGCGTATTGTCGTAACGGTTCTGCTCCAGGAAAGGATTGTTCTTGTCGGTGAGCGTACCCCAGAGGCACTTCACCCCGATGAACTCACGCCACTTCAGTTTCTTCAGCAGCGGAATACGGTTGAACAACTTACCCTGCATGTTCCATGACACATCGAGCGAAGCATAACGGTCGTTGAGGAACTCCATGTTGTTGATCAGGTTGAACGTCTCATCCTGAATGATGTACGACAGGTTGGCCGCCGGCATGATCAGCAGCGGGAAAGGCACCTTGTTCCACTGGATACCTCCCTTCAGGTACACGTCGATGTTTCCCCACGAACTGAGCCAGAAACGCTTGTAGGCACTGGCTTCGGTCATGTTATAGGTATAGTCGCCTCCCAGCACTCCCTTCAGGGCCAGCGTATGCTGCAAGGTGAACTCCGGTGCATCCAGGTTCACCGGAAGACGGCGCTGCTTGGTATTGACGAATGTCTCTCCCGGAGCATAGCGCAGCCCGAAGGACATTTCGGTTACGGTAATATCGTGCGTATTGAACGGAGACTTCACCCATTTCTGTCCGGCCAGTTCCTGACGGTCGAGAGCTGACTGCAAGGCACTCTCCCCGGCCATGGTACGGTAGAACAACTCACCGCAGGGCTCGTAATTGGCATGGCGGAACATGGCTGTGGTCTTCAGTCCGAATTCGCGCTCACGCTCATACTTCAAGGTAGCCTTCCGCTCGTAGTTATACTGGTCTACCGAGCAGACCTTCAGTGCCGTAAACACGTTATCCTTATCCGTACTGATGAACTTGTCGGAAGGCAGCATGTTATCGTACTGGTACGTCAGTGTCAGTGAGTTCTTCGGGTATTCCCTGGGCAGATATTCCTTTTTATTGAAGGAATATTCCACCTCTCCCATATACTTCGACTTCTGGTCCTTGAATCCGTATGCATAATATCCCTTGAGGAAGAGATGCGGATGCAGCTTGGCCGTAGTCTGCAGCGAACCGCGCAGACGCAGTCCGTCGATATAGTTCGAAGAAATGATGGTATTGATCGGACCGATATCCACCTTACTGTCGGGGGTACTGGTCTCCACGAAGTTCTCAATCAGCGCCTTCAGCACAAAGATGATGTACTTGAAGCCCTTGATCTTTGTCAGGTCGTCGACAAAACTGCCCATCCGCGTTTCCGACTTGGTCAGTTCCTCCTGACGGTACTGGCTCCAGTACATTTCGTTACGCATCATGGCGTTCACGTCCTTTATCTCTTTCTCCTTGCGCTTGAACATCGATTCCGGAATCGGGTCGAACGAGAAGTCGAAATACCGCGTCGTTCTTCTTACCTGGTAGGAGCCCAGCACCTTCTTCAGGTAAGAGAGTTCGCAGAGCATGTCGTCTTCCAGCAGCACCCACTCTCCGGTAGGCAGTTCACCGAACTTCTGGTCGATGATCATGTTGTCCACAAAGTTGATATCGGTCTTCTTCGGCAGGTTCAGCTGACTCTCCTTTACCCGATACGTCGAGTCGGCGAGGATGTACAGGTGACCGGTAAAGCCGAAGTCCTGCGGATTGTTGGGTACGAACGACAGGTGGAAACATTTCTCCTTATCCACGTATACGGTATCCATGATATAGAACTTGTAGAAATTGATACCCGCCTCCGACACCGGACTGTCGAAAGGATACTGCAGGAAACGGAAACGGTCCTGGTAGATATCAATGTCCTGAAACACGTCCTTCAGTACCGTAGTCAGCATGTCTCCCGTACTGAAGAGTTCGTTGACTCCCCCCGAATTGATACCGCGTATGTAGGTCTTCTCCGAATGCGGCTCTTTCCGGTATACCTTTTCGGATACCGTCTCATCGATAGACAACGGAAGGATATTCTTGTTCGTGACATCGCACACCTCTACCTGGTCGCGGAAGAAAGGATATTTCTTGAACAACCACGACTCACGCAGCGAATCGGCCGTAATGTTGTTGACGGCCAGCGTAATCTTCTGATACTTGTTGTAACGGTAAAAATCATTCTGTTCCAGATTGGTCTTCTTCTTCGAAGCAATGACCTTCTTCATCAGCTCTACAGCCGGATTGTTCTTCCGGGAATACTTCTCTTTCTTCGGCTTGACAATCACTTCCTCCAGCATCAGGTCAGACCGCATCTTAATGTTCAGTTCCCGGGTCTGGGCAGAAACCTTTATCACCTGAGTGGTGTATCCTACCATGGAGAAAGTCAGTTCGTTCCATCCTGAATGATATTCAATGGAGTATCTTCCTTCCATATCGGTAATGGTTCCCATTCCCTTGCCATCATAGTATATGTTAAGATAAGGTATCGGATCTCCAGTCTCGGAGTCTACTACGGTTCCATGGATTTGGGCAAACGTACAAATTGTCCACATTCCCCAAAACATAAGCAACAACAATCGTTTTACCATAAAACTACCTATACACACTTTTCCAAATTCTTAAAACAAAAGCGAAGATACTGCTTTTCTTGTTTTCGGCAAAAAGCCGTTCCTCAAAAACGAAAAATAGACAGACTTTTATGCAGTATTAACCAATATTAATCGAAATAGACAATTACGGGTTATGCCCTGTCTTTCCGTCAAAAAAAGAGACCGCTCCGGGAAGGAAGCAGTCTCTTCATATCATAGATTTTCTATTTTTCTCAGGGGTTATAAGGCTTCACCGGATCCTGCTTGGCCAGAATCTTCCGGTCTTTTACAAACTGAGCGATATAAGCAGAGAACAGGAAGATGACGATGGCGATTCCGATCAGGTCGAAGAGGCCGAAGGTCTGTCCGCAGATGGTATAGCTCAGTTCCGACCATGAGGTATAGATCACGAGCGTGTTGATCAGGATGACTACCAGACGGAACTCTGTAGGACCGACACTGCCGTAAGTCAGTCTGAACTCTTCCTTGACGATGGCGCAGATATAAGTATATACAGACAATACCAGATAACCGGCCAGAACCAGCAGGGCGATGTCAAAACGGAACATCGGTGACAGTCCCGCACCGATACACATGATTGAAATGGTACCGGCGTCCAGCGTATGGTCGATGAAGAAACCGTAGATAGGACGCTGCAACTCACGCACACGCGCCAATGTGCCGTCCAGGCTGTCTCCGTACCAATTGACTACCATTCCCAATGACGCCAACCACAAATACTGAATATTATCATTGGCTAAAAAACATCCCACTGCATACAAAACGGCTCCCAAAACGCCTAAATAGGTTAAAAAATCGGAGGTAACCCACCGGGGCTGCCTCTTGGCCAACCAAACAAGAGCCACCTTCTCGGCTCTGTTAAAAATTGATGTCTGAATTCTCGTTGAAGATTCTTTTCCCATTTTAATACCTTTTATTTTTTTCAATCGGACGGCAAAATTACACTTTTTTATATTGAGAAGAAAAAGAAGAACTGATTTTAACCCGCATAAACGTAAAATAGACCTGAATTTCTATCAAATTGTCTATTTTTCAAAATTCTCCGTTGCCGCTTATGCAGAAACCTGTCCTTTATATCATCCGGCCGTACCGTCCATACGGCCCGGATTTATTCTTTTACAACCTGTCTTTTCTTTCCGGAAGCAGTTTCCGGTTGCCGAATTTCATCAGCGCAATCCCCAGTACAATCCATAACAGCTCACGGATACGCATGATCAGCCCCATATATACCCCGTAACCGTAAGGCATGGCCAGTCCACCGACCGCAAGGGCAAAACCTCCTTCACGCCCTCCCAGCTGCATGGGCAGGAAGAACAGGGCATTGGCAAACAGGGAGGTGAATGCAAGAATGAGGATACAGTCCCAGTAGCTGACGTCGCCGGAGAATATCTGCAGGATGAAATAAATCTCGGCACAAGAAAGTATACGGGCCAGAAACTCCGCACTCAGCGATGAATAGAACGTAATCCGGTGCTTGCTGTGCAGTTCCGCAATCTGCCGGTCAATCTGCTGCAGCGATTCCTGCTTGCGTTCGGCAAAAGAAGTCGCCCATTTTTTCAGGAAAGGCATCTTCTGCAGCAAACGGATACAGCGCATGGCCAGTCCGGAGCGGTAACCTTTCATGAAGAAATAGATACCCAGCAGACAGAAGGCACCCGCCAGAGCGAAGAAGATGGATATACCTACTGCCAGGCGGTTGTAATAAAGCACCAGATAAAGCAGAATGGAGAACAGCCAGAAACAGAAGTGAGAGAATATGTGCATCATCACATATAGAATCACGCTGGAAGTGGCCTTTTCGACACCTACGTAAGGCGAAAGTTCCATAATGCGGTAGGGCTCCCCGCCCATCAGCCCCACCGGAGTGGTTGCATTCAGGGCAAATCCGGTCACCGTATATTTATATACTCTCCAGAACGGAACAATGCGCTCCCTGAATCCGTCGTGGATGATGATATACCAGGCCCCGGCATTCAACAAATAAATAAAAGCCCACAGGGCAACTACCACAGGAAACCAGATTCCGGCCCGTCGCAGGCTGTCGGTCAATTCATCGTATGATACGTCGAACGTCAAAAGCATGACGGCAATTGCCGCCACGCCAAACAACAAAAAAATATTTCTGTATTTATTCTTCATCTACGGCATCCAGTTTCAGTTTATCACTGTCATCTCTCTTCTCATAATACTGCTTGCGCAACGGACGGGCACTGATTTCGGCCTCTCTGCGGCGATTGCGGAACACGTCCAGTGCGGTATAGATAGCCTGACGGAAAGAGTCCTCCGACGCAATTCCCTTACCGGCAATATCATACGCAGTGCCATGAGCCGGAGAAGTGCGCACAATGGGCAGACCGGCCGTGAAGTTCACTCCCTCGTCCATTGCCAGCGCCTTGAAAGGAGCCAGTCCCTGATCGTGATACATGGCCAGGATACCGTCGAAGTATCTGTAGTTGCCGGCTCCCATAAAACCGTCGGCCGGATACGGACCGAAACACTGTACATGGCGTTTTACCATTTCCTCGATGGCAGGCTTGATAATCGTTGCCTCTTCCGAACCGATCAGTCCGTTGTCACCGGCATGCGGGTTCAGAGAGAAAACGGCAATGCGGGGATTGTCGATACCGAAATCCTTTTTCAGAGACTGATGGAAGATTTCCAGTTTCTGCATGATCAGTTCCTTGGTCAGGTGAGAAGTAATTTCCCCTACCGGAATGTGACCGGTTACCAGTGCCATGCGGAAATCGCCTTTCAGCAAAATCATCAAGGCCTTGTTGCCTTCCCCTACCCGTTCTTCAATATATTCGGTGTGTCCCGGGAAATGGAAGACATCCGACTGGATGGTATGCTTGTTGATCGGAGCCGTAACCAGTACGTCGAATACCCCTTCCGAGTAATCGTGCAGCGCTCTTTCCAGGGCAGACAAAGCTGCCTTTCCGGCCTCCACGGTCGGTTTGGTCAGTTCCACCTTCAGTTCCTCTTCCGAGCAATTGATGATGTTCAACCGTCCGTCCTGAATATCCGACGGAGAATTGACGATGCTGAAATTGGTCTGAATGTCCATTGCCTTGCAATGGTATGCGGCCACCTTGGGCGAACCGTATATGACAGGAGTGCATAAATCGAACATCAGTGGATCTGAAAAAGCCTTCAGAATGACTTCGTAGCCCACTCCGTTAATGTCACCGTGGGTGATTCCCACTCTTATTTTATTTCCTTCCATGAGTATATATTATTTGTTTAAAAGCGAATCTTTCTCCATTTTCTCTTCTGTCAGACTGGCGTCTACCGGGATTTCCGATACTTCTTTCTCAGTCGGCAGTTTCAAGGTATAGAGGGCGGCATTCAACCGGCGCATCTGGTCGCGCTTCATCTTACCCGGATTATATACGAAGGTCTCTACGACAATGACACGGGCATTAGCACGGTCGACACGCATGTGTGAGACAAACGGACCGCCCATCGCGTCGTTTTTCATTTCCCAAAGTCCGCGGGCTTCGAAGGCATAGTCGTTCTTTACCGAAATATTGCGTACATCCACCAAGGCCGAGTCGGCAGTTTCCATATACATTCCTTCACGGGCACCGGGGATATTGATTTTCATCACCGAGTCACGCTTGTGGATGAAATATGCCTTCGTAAAGGTATCCTTGTCACGGAACGGGAATGCATACATCACAAAGTTCATGTCATTCAGGTTGGTAGAGGCCCAGAGGAAATCTTTTCCTTCCTTGTACGATTCCATTTCAACCGGCATCCACACGTCACAGTCGAAGAGACTGCCCGCCTTTGCCGAAATCACATTATTGTGCTTTTCCTCCAGCAGCTTGATTTCCCGGTTCATCTCCGCACGGGTAAAGAAATCGACGATTACCTGACCGTTCTTTGAAACGTATTCTGCGAAGTCGGTCTGACTGGGCGACTGGATGGTCATGATCATCTGCGGCGAAGCGTACACGTCGCGTGAGAACTTGAACTTAGTCTGCGTATATGCGGCAGGATCGATATCGACGATAATGATATTACGGAACAGGCGCATCGAACGGTCGTAGAAAGCAGGACGTACCCGCGAAATACGGAAAGACCGCTCCGGCTGGGGCAATCCGGGAACATCGGTATCCAGCACATGGAACAATGCACTGTCCGGACTCATCCAGCAGTTGTCATCTGCCACGACCAGAACCTCATAAGGGCGTCCGCTGGAATTGGGAGTTATCACACTTTTTCCGTCACTCTTACAAGAAGCAAGTACCAGCACCGCCAGTACCAGGCTCAAATAAAATGCAAAACGCTTCATGGTTATCAATGTTTATTAATTTTCTGTCTGTTTCTTTTCAGCCTGCTGCTTGGCCGTAGAAAGCATGCCGCAGGCAGCGAAAATATCTTCTCCACGTGAGGCACGGATAGTGGCAAAGACACCGTGCTGCGTAAGATAGTCGCGGAAGGCCAGCATGGAATCCATGTCGGTTCCTTCCAGGTCGACGCCCGGAATCGCATGGAAGCGGATGAGGTTGACACGGCAGTCCAGTCCCCGGAGAATCTTCACCAGTTCCTTGGCATAAATCATGCTGTCGTTGACACCCTTGAACACAATGTATTCGAAAGAAAGACGCCGCTGCTTGCTGAAATCGTACCGGCGGAGAATCTCCAGCATCTCCATGATGGAGAAAGCTTTCTCGGCAGGCATCAGTTCACGCCGCTGGGCAGGGAACGGAGAATGCAGGCTCACCGCCAGGTGGCAGTCGCCCTCTTCCAGGAAGCGTTCCATACCTTTCCGCAATCCCACGGTCGAAACGGTGATGCGCTTCGGACTCCATGCATACCCATAATCGGAAGTCAGGATGGTCAGCGCCTTCAGCACCGCATCCAGATTATCAAAGGGCTCTCCCATCCCCATGAACACCACATTGGTAAGCGTATCTCTTTCGGGAATGGAATAAATCTGATTCAGAATCTGAGTGGCAGTCAGGCTGTTGGTATACCCCTGTTTTCCTGTCATGCAAAACAGACAGTTCATCTTACAGCCCACCTGAGAGGACACGCACAAAGTAGCCCGGTCATTGTCGGGTATATATACGGACTCAATAAAATCACCTTCCGGGGTACGGAACAAATACTTTACCGTTCCGTCTACCGATCTCATCTCATGCACCGGTGCAGAGGCTCCCACTTCATAATGCTCTTTCAGCAGTTCACGGTTCTTCAACGACAGGTTAGTCATCTCATCAATCGAAGTCACTTTCTTGTCATACAGCCACGAAACAATCTGTTTGGCAGTAAATGCCGGCATCCCCAGGCCGCGCACCAATACTTGAACCTCCTCCAATGTCTTCCCCAACAAGGGAACTTTCTCCATGTCCATCATTCTCGATATATATATACAATTAGCGTACAAATTTAGAGAAAAAATAAGATATATCCGTCATCTTTCCGGGAATATTACACCAAATATTTCATTTTAAACAAATTATGCGAAATACGGAACAGCGGAAGAAAAAGCGTAATAAGTTCCGTAGGGAAAAGCAAATAAGGAAGCATCAGGTTAAAGAAAATAAACAAAATACCGTTTTTAACCCCGATAAAACGATGGAGGTATGGTTTTATTATTTATCTTTGTGAATGTTAAGAACAATAAAAAGAATGATAAAACAAGACCTTATGAAAAAAGCACACATTTTTCCATCATTGAATTTTCTCCGCAACCTGGAGCGCATTTTTCTGTTCCTGCTTATCTCGGCTGCCGTTGCCGGATGTACATCGGACGATGACCTGGGAGACATCACCGGAAAATACGGAAAACTGACTGGAGAAACCGATACGTATATCGAAATCACTCAGTTGAAAGACGGATACCGGATGAACTGCCGCTACCAGGAATACCTGGAAGACGAACAGAGAGAAGAAATCTACCGGTGGGAAGGTACTTTCCAGAACACTCCTTCGGACGTTGTAAAGGATGCACAGGGAAAGGAAATCGGAAACATCAGTTTCGCTTCGGGGGAGGTTACCTTCAAGGCAACTACCCAGCGCCCGGGTACTTACAAAGCCTATAAAGACGAACTGGCCGACTTGCCCCGCAGCCGCAAAGCACAGAAATAAAAGAGCTTCAGCCTCCCTCCGCAAAGTAAAGGCACTTTAAGGATACTGCCGGAAAAACATCGGGAAAGACGAAGCAACAGAAGTAATAAATGAATACATACAAAAAAAGCCGTATCAGACTTTCCGCAGAAAGCATGATACGGCTTTTTTGTATATCTGCCGGAACAGCAGATTCCGCACTCCAGTTCTACCCTCAATCCTTTCGGAAACGGAAACAGAAGCGGAATCCCCTGCTTTACCGGTACCCTCTCTCCACCTTCTTCTGAAGAAAGGTTTATTTGATAATGCGGAAATAATCTTCCTTGCGAGGCTTCGCCTGTCCGGCTTCAGCAGCAGGATAGCCCAGTGACAAAGCTCCGATACCGACCAGTCCGGCCGGCAATCCCCACTGACACATCAGTTCCTGACCTTCCGGAGAAGCGAACATCTCACGTTCCCGGTGAATCCAGCAACTGCCCAGTCCCAGTGAATGGGCCGCAAGCATCATGTTCTCCAAAATACAACTTCCGTCCTGAACCGGGTTATTGGCATTGGCAGGTGCAAACACCAGCACATAGGTCGGAGCATCGTAATAAGGATTGGAGGTAGCCCCCATGATTCTCGCATTCATGGATGCCAGCCGTTCCTGCTGTTCCTTATTCTGTACGGCCACAATATAGGCCGACTGCATTCCGCGTGAGGAAGGGGCATATGTACCGGCCTCCAATACTGCCTGCAACTCTTCGTCCGTAATCTGCTCGGGTTTATACTTCCGGCAACTGCGGCGTGTCCTGATAACGTTCAATACTTCATTTTCCATATCTTACCGAGTTAATTTATTTTTTCTTCAAAGATAGATTTTCATTCAGGATTCGGGAATCTTCCTCCGGCAGCGGGAGCGGAACCGGAAACTTTCGTCCTGCCCTGCCCGCCATGCCTTTCTGCCACATACGCAACCGGCAACGCCGGGCCCGACAACACGGCTCCGTATCGATTCCTTATCCAACAGAAAGACGATTTCCGTCGGATACTATTTCTGCCTAAATATAAGCAAAAAATACCATGTGCGGAGAGCAAAGCAGGAAAAATACCGCAATTATCCCACTTGACTCTCCGCACATCAGTCAATTCTCTGGTTATTTATTCAAGGTAAACTCCACTGGAAGACCGTGCTGACAAGTCACAGTCACCTCCGTCTGATCACCGTTCTGAGTCACTTTCACCCGGTCGGTATCCGTTGCCAGACTCCACTTTCCGTTCAGCACCAGCTTTTTCTGAGAAGGAGCACTCGGTTCCGGAGTGGTATAAGTCTTCTCCTCGATGTGGAGGTTCGGGTCACAGACACTGATGACAAGCTGCTTGCCCGATTCTTTCTTCATCACCATGGTTTCTGCCGGAATCTTTGCGATACAGTCGGCACCTCCTACCTCAGTCTGCTCAAATGCCGCATAAGCCGTAATACCAGTGGCATGATCCTTCACGATATGAGCCACGTTGTCCCGGCGAAGCACCGAACAAACCTCCTTCTTTCTGGCAGCCGCCAGTTGCTTATCGGTAGGCTGAATCCATACGGTATACGAATAAGTTGCATCCTTCGGGGCGTTGCCGTGCAGCAGATAAGCAGAAGCAAAAGTTCCCTTATTGGCCGCTTTGGTCCGCTCGTTACGACTCTCCTGTTCGGCAATCTGCACCTTGACAGTACCCTCGTTCACCTGGTAATAATTACCGTAACCATCGCCGATCAGACACTTGCCATCGCCTTCCAGCTGCGTTTCAAATCCCACAGCATCGGCTTTCTTTCCATTTACCGAGATGGCATTCTTTCCGCTACGGTATTCACTCTGGAAAAGCGTAGTCTCAGTAGGATACTCCGCATTGCTGTTGGAAATGCCCGTACCCAGGCAGACCATATGGTTATCAAAACAGAAGACCGACTTGCGTGCCACAAAATCGGGTGTGAAATTCGGATAATCGGCTTCCGACAGTTTCATGGCAAACATACCGTTCTTGCCCTCCAGGGAAGAAGCCCCGGCAAATTCCTCATCGGAACGAGCCATCAGCGTACCCGGACGAGGATTCTCCAGCAAGTCGAAAGGCAGATGAATGGTAGTCGTTCCCGGCAGGCGGTTCCAGTCCCAGCCGTTCTCTACAAACCCGCTCGCACTGCGCGAAGGCTGTCCCATAATCTGTGCCGAGCCATAACTCTGATAACGTCCGTAACGGTTGTCCTTCGTATAAATCTCAGAACCCCACACATTGGTGTTATATCCTTTCAGCGTCACCATCCATTCTCCGCGACGGAAAATACCGGCCGCTCCATAATTGTATACAAAAAATCCTTCGGGAGCCTCAGCCGCCTTTACTCCTTTCTCCTTGAAGAAACGGGCTTCCGGCGTATCCTTGTCTCCAATCAGACGCAGGTAATCGGCAGCCAGATGACGGTCGAAATCACCTCCTTCACCCGACAGGTCACCCGAGAGAGCCAACTGGGCAAAAGCCTTGATATCCGCAGTTCCCATCTTGCCGGTAAACGGATGACGTCCTCCGATTCCGGTACCCCATTCATACATATTACAATAATTGCGCATGGTCAGGAAGGCATTTGCAAGCCGCTGACGGGCCTCCAAAGTAGGTACAAACTCCGTACCGGAAGTCATCGCCACGTAATCGGCCACAGTAGCCAGAGCCCCGGTCGTATATCCCGGATAGAAACCTCCGTGATGGAAAGTCGTTCCGTCGACCTTGATACCACCGATGGTACCCGGCGTATACTTCACCGAGCCCGAAACCCAGCGAGACAATCCCTGCAACGCCTGTACCCGGTCGCGTTCATCCACCAGCATCATGGCTGCAATCAGTTTGGCCTGCAGCAAGGTATTCCATGAATCCAGCATCTCATCCCTTACCTCCGGACAAGGACGGCGTGTTTCCTGCAAGGCAGACCAGAACGACAGTGTACTGATAATGTCAGCCTGCAACGGAGAACGGGCAATCCGGTCCCGCATCAGCCAGGCCGTTGTATAGATTTTACGCACCTGATAACCGTAATGATGATTGGTTCCCATTCCACTACCGAAAGCGAAACCCTGGTCCATCGCATACTTCCATACCGTGAAATAACGCTCCTCGCTCTCTTTAGACTGATTGCGTACCGCATCGAAGGCAAAACCGGAAAGCATCGTCTCCAGGTCATTCCAGGACAGTTCCCCCGCCTTCTTGTTCTGCTCATCCGGAGCCACGACAGGCGCACCGGCAAAACCGTTTCCGAACGGAGTGATGGCCGCCTTGGCATACACATCCTCTGCCTTCTTCAACAAGCCCGATACATTCGTCGGAGCGACAATCACCTTATCTAGGTTGGCCTCCACCGTCTTCAGGTCTTTTTTCTGAGCCGCAGAAAGCACCTCCGGACGAGGGATGTCCCAGGTATACTGTTCCCATTCCCACACGCGGCACCAGTGCCACAAGTCTCTTCCTACTGCCAGGTCGTTATAAGCAATCTGCATGTCGGGTGTCGTACGCAGGTTCATGTTGTTCTCAAACATCTTCCAGCGGTCCAGGTACACCCGTCCCTTACGCTTCGGAGCCACCAGCCGGCAATGTGTCAGCGTCATCTCATCTCCAGCCTGCAACTTGTCTCCACGCATGCTCTTAAACCCGATCCAGCACGCACGCCATCCCTGCGATGCCAGGCGATAGGTAAACCAGTAACGGACCTTTCCGGACTCATCCAGGAACTCAAAACGGACAGAATCCTGTGCCGGCTGCTCGTTGTACAACCACAGCGTGGTTCCCCCCTTCGTCTCGCTTTTCTTATTCAGAACAATCGGTTTTTTCAAGGCAATCTCCAAAGTCGATTCCGGACCGAAGTTCCATTCAAGACTCTGTTTTCCCTCCTTATACAAATTGCTTGTTACAGACAATTCACTCTGGGATGAAGTAAACCCCTCAGGCACGCCTCCCTCAAATCCGATGACCGACTGGGCATACGACGGAATACATGCCGCAATAAAAACAGGCAATAAAAGTTTTCTCATAAATCTATTTGTTCAAATAATCAATCGTAATCTCTCCATTACAGCAGGCATCGGAAGTCCCTTCTTCCCCACAGTCATTCCACCCTTTCCGGAGCCGGCAAACGTCTTTGCCACACGCTCAGGAAGACAGGTTTCCGACCGCTTTCCAGACATCTCCAAGCCACTGTTCTGCAAGCAAATTTAGAAAAAATCACAGACATAATCCAACAAAATCCTCCGGCAGCTTTTACAATACAGTTCATAAAAAATCCATAAAAGTCCATCCGGGTTCACGGCTCCGTCCCATCCGTTTTCCATTCCCGTTTCTGTCCCTTCCACCACGCCAAGCAAGTCGGCCGAAAGAGCCGGAAGGCCCCTCCGGAGAGAAGGTCCCAGCGACCTTCATCAACAAAAAAACAGCCACCTCCCCGAAAGAAGATGACTGTTTTCATTGCAGGAAAAATCCCCGTATCAGTTATTTTCCGGACGCAGTTTACGGACAACTGCACCTGTCTGCCACATTTCGCTTTCGCGCAACTGACGCAACTCTTCGTTCAGTTTGTCGCGATAGTCCGGCTGTGAGTTAGAGTCGATGGAACGCTGTGCTTCGATACCGTCGGCAACCGACTTATACAACTTTTCGAAAACCGGTTTGGTTGCATCGTGAAACGGACCCATCCAGTCGAGCGCACCGCGCTGAGCCGTTGTCGAACAGTTGGCATACATCCAGTCCATACCCTTGGCAGCAAACAGCGGCATCAATGACTGAGTCAGCTCTTCTACCGTTTCGTTGAAAGCCTCCGACGGAGTATGTCCGTTTTCACGCAACACCTCATACTGAGCCAGCAACAGACCCTGAATAGCACCCATCAACGTACCACGCTCACCGGTCAGGTCAGAATATACCTCACGCTTGAAAGTCGTTTCAAACAAATAACCCGAACCGACACCGATACCCAAGGCAATCACACGGTCCATGGCTCTGCCGGTTGCATCCTGGAACACCGCATACGAAGAGTTCAGTCCACGTCCTTCCAGGAACATCGTACGAAGAGAAGTACCCGATCCCTTCGGAGCCACCAGGATGACATCCACATCAGCCGGAGGCACGATGCCGGTACGCTCCTTATAAGTAATGGCAAAACCGTGAGAGAAATAAAGCGCCTTGCCCGGAGTCAGATGCTTTTTGATCAACGGCCAGCACTCAATCTGAGCCGCATCCGACAGCAACACCTGGATAATGGTAGCACGCTCACACGCCTCTTCAATGCTGAACAGCGTTTCGCCCGGTACCCATCCGTCGGCCACAGCCTTCTCGTAAGTCTTGCCCTGACGCTGTCCGACAATCACATTAAACCCATTATCGCGCAAATTCAATGACTGACCCGGTCCCTGTACACCGTAACCGATCACTGCTATTGTTTCATTTTTCAAAACCTCACGTGCTTTTTCCAATGGAAATTCTTCGCGTGTCACCACATTTTCGGTCACACCGCCAAAATTCATTTTTGCCATATCGTTACAATTTTTTTCGCAGTCCGATAAACTGCCAGTTATCAAACAATTAGTTAAATATCATTTTTATCCGAACGACCACTTCCGTGTCGTTCTTCTTGATTTCGATGTCATACTCACCTTCCCCTACCTGTTCGCGGTAGAAACACAAGGTATCGCCGTAATAACTCTCGGCCACATAAGCCACCTCGAAGCGGCGAAGGTTCTTTTCCCTGAACATCTCGAGCGGGAAGAGATTCAATGCATGCTCGATGTACTTCACACTGTTCACATGACCGTTGAGGTCGATGTCACCGTATTTGGCCGTATACCGTGCCACCGGTTCCGCCTCATTCACCTTCACCCTGCCGGCCTTCTCAATCGGGCATTCCTTATCACAAATGTAATCCGTGATGCCTCCTCCGTGCAGTGCCAGCAAATCCGCCGGCTTACGGGTCTCCATGCTGATCATGGCCCAGATGGAACGGGCATATCCAATGGGCTTGCCCGCTGCATTCACAATCTCGAAATTACGGTCGGTAAACAACCGGTACACGTTTTCCACCCATGTACGGATACTGAACTTCTCATAAGCCCGGGGCATCTCTTCCATTTCCACTGCCAGACGGGACAGCACCCAGGTATAATGATTCTCATTCAGTTCGGCAATACCGAAACCACGCTCCGCCGCATGAATCCCGGCACAGTTGAGCAAGTGGTTTCCCAGCACCCCCATCGTCAGCTTTTCCGTAAAATCGACATGGAAGGGCTCTGCCACAAAATCATAACTTCCTATCTTATTCTCTTTTTCCATAAGTCACTTCGTTTGTTTTTCAGCCTGATACCGTTCCTCGCGATGTGCCAGATACTCATTGACCCGTTCGAAACAACTGGTCGAAACCGCTACCCTGCCCGAACGGACAAACTGCAGTACACAGCCCAGCGCCTTCAGTTCCTGATACAGCGAAGTAATGTCATCGCTCATTCCCGTCAGTTCCACAGTGGCAAAAGTCGGATTCATCTCCACAATATGGGCACTGTAACGGCGGATGAGCCGGGATGCTTCGGGGTTCGACTGAAATTCGGGAGTAGACACCTTATAAAGCGCCACCTCACGCTGGAAAATCTCATCGTCCGTGAAATAATGTGCCTGGATGACATCCATCTTTTTCTCAATCTGACTCACCACCTTTGCCACGATGTCAGGAGTCGTCCAGCAAGTAATCGTATACTTATGTACCCCCTTGATCGACGAAGCAGACACATTCAGGCTCTCGATGTTAATCTGCCGACGGGTGAATACCGCCGTAACCTGATTCAACAGACCGGCAATGTTCTCCGAATGAACTATGATTGTATATAATATCTTGTTTTCCATAACCATTTCCTTTCAGTTTTCAGCACTCCATAAGCATATAATCAACCGAATTTCCCGGAGGAGTCATCGGCAGGACATTTCCTTCTTCCACCACACACACCTCGAGCAAGAACGGTCCGTCGGTAGTCAGCATCTGCTCTACCGCCTTGTCCAGTTCCTCCCGCTGCTGTACACGGCAGGCCGGAATGCCATAGGCCGAAGCAATCTGCATGTAGTCGGGATTCATCATCGGAGTAAACGAATAGCGGCGGTTGAAGAACATGGCCTGCCACTGGCGCACATTGCCCAGGTAATTATTGTTCAGCAGAATAATCTTGACCGGAGCCTGCTGCTCCATTACCGTACCCAGTTCCTGAATCGTCATCTGCAGGCCTCCGTCGCCCATAAACGCACATACCGTACGTTCAGGAGCCCCGAAAGTAGCCCCTATGGCCGCCGGCAGACAGAATCCCATGGTACCCATACCGCCGGAAGTCACCACACTGCGGTTCTTGCTGAACTTGAAATAACGGCAGGCCATCATCTGGTTCTGTCCCACATCGGTCACCAGAATCGCCTCGTTGCGGGTGGCCTGACTGATGACATTCACCACCTCGCCCATATTGAGCGGTCCTCCTTCGGGATATACCTCCTTGCGGATCACCTGAGCAAATTCCTTTTCCTCATACGTCCGGAAACTCTCGATCCACTCCGTATGCCGCGCTTCCGCAATCCGTCCGGTCAGCAGAGCCAGCGTCCGCTTGCAGTTTCCCAGCAGCGGCACATCCACCGGTACGTTCTTGCCGATTTCAGACGGATCCACATCCAGATGAATCACCTTCGCCTGACGCGCATAAGTAGCCAGGTCACCGGTCACCCGGTCGTCAAAACGCATACCTACAGCAATCAGTACGTCACATTCATTGGTCTTCACATTCGGTCCCAGATTACCATGCATGCCCAGCATACCCTTGTTGAGCCGGTGTCCCGAAGGCATTGCCGAAAGTCCCAGCAGCGTACAACCGCAAGGAATATCCACCTTCTCCACAAAGTCGAGCAACTCCTGCTGCGCACCGCCCAGTTCCACGCCCTGGCCCACCAGTACAAAAGGCTTCTTTGCCCCGTCAATCAAGGCAACCGCCTCATCCACACAAGCCGGGTCAGTTTCCGGATCAGGATCATAACTCCGGATAAAGTCGATATCCATCGGCTGATAATCCTCAACCAATTCCACCTGAGCATTCTTTGCAAAATCCAGTACCACCGGTCCCGGACGACCGCTGCGTGCAATGAAAAACGCCCTTGCCACTGCCCAGGCCACGTCTTCGGCACGGCGGATCTGATAGCTCCACTTCGAAATCGGCTGTGTCACACCCACCAGGTCGACCTCCTGAAACGCATCCGTACCCAGGAGTCCTGCGCCCACCTGACCGGCAATGACCACCACTGGCGTACTGTCAATCATGGCATCCGCAACCCCCGTAATGGTATTGGTAGCCCCCGGTCCGCTGGTCACCAGACAAACCCCTACCTCACCCGAAACACGTGCAAATCCCTGTGCCGCATGAGCCGCACCCTGCTCATGACGTACCAATATATGATTCAGCGTAGCGCGATGGTCATAAAGCGCATCGAACACCGGCATAATGGCTCCGCCCGGATAACCGAACAACGTCTTTACTCCGGCATGCTCCAGCGACCGCATCAGCGCCTCCGCTCCTGTTATTTTTTCCTTACTCATGGTATCATTGTTTTTAATTCATTCACAAACAAGTTTTTTCATCGTCAGCCGCCTTCCGGCAAAAACCTCAGTCAATCAGTCTGACTCCGCCCTTATCGGCCGAGCTGACCATTGCCGCATAGGCCTTCAGCGCCTTCGAAACCACCCGGTTACGGGTTACGGGAGCCATCGGCCGCGCCTCCAGTTCCGCATCACTCAGCCGCACATTGATGGAGCGGTTCGGGATATCAATCTCAATCACATCCCCATCCACAATCTTTCCGATATTGCCGCCGGCTGCCGCCTCCGGAGAAATGTGTCCGATGCTCAGTCCGGAAGTACCCCCGCTGAACCGTCCGTCGGTAATCAGGGCGCACTCCTTGCCCAGGTGCTTCGACTTGATATACGATGTCGGATACAGCATCTCCTGCATGCCCGGTCCGCCCTTCGGTCCTTCGTGCGTAATGACCACCACGTCACCGCTGACTACCTTTCCTCCCAGGATACCTTCACAAGCTGCTTCCTGTGAATCGAAGACCTTCGCCGGTCCGGAGAATTTCCAGATACTTTCGTCCACTCCGGCAGTCTTCACCACACAGCCGTCCTGTGCGATGTTACCCTTCAGCACCGCCAGCCCACCGTCCTTGCTGTAAGCATGCTGCAGGCTGCGGATACATCCCGATACGCGGTCGGTATCGAGTTCGGCATACTGCTTGTCCTGAGAACCCATCCGGATACTGAACACGCCTGCCGGAGCACTGCTGTAGATACGCAAGGCTTCCGGATCGACCTTCTCCGCACAGATATCGTATTTCCGGATGGCCTCTTCGAGGGTCATTCCGTCTACCCGACTGACAGACACATCCAGCAGTCCCCCCTTATGCAGTTCGCCCAGGATATTCAAGATACCTCCCGCACGGTTGACATCCTGAATATGGTATTTCTGAGTATTGGGTGCCACCTTACACAAGCAAGGTACCTTGCGTGAAAGCCGGTCGATATCATCCATGCAGAAGTCCACTTCCGCTTCGTGAGCGATGGCCAGCAGGTGCAGCACCGTATTGGTTGAACCGCCCATGGCAATATCCAGTGTCATCGCATTCAGGAAAGCCGCACGCGTCGCTATGCTTCTGGGCAGCACACTCTCATCGCCCTCCTCGTAATAACGGTAGGCATTCTTCACAATCAGCTGGGCCGCCTCCTTGAAAAGCCGGGTACGGTTGGCATGAGTAGCCACTATCGTTCCGTTACCGGGCAGCGCCAGTCCGATGGCCTCGTTCAGACAGTTCATGGAATTTGCCGTAAACATACCCGAACAGCTGCCGCATCCCGGACACGCATGGCATTCAATCTCTGCCACATCCTCGTCGCTCACCGTCGGGTCGGCCGACTGGATCATCGCATCAATCAGATCCAGGTGCTTTCCGTTCCACTCACCGGCCTCCATCGGTCCCCCTGAGACAAACACGGTCGGAATATTGAGCCGCATGGCAGCCATCAGCATCCCCGGAGTAATCTTGTCGCAGTTCGATATACAGACCATGGCATCCGCCTTATGCGCATTCACCATGTATTCCACACTGTCGGCGATAATGTCGCGCGAAGGGAGCGAATACAACATACCATCGTGCCCCATGGCAATGCCGTCATCAATGGCAATCGTATTAAACTCAGCGGCAAAGCATCCCAGTTTTTCAATTTCCGCCTTTACCTGCTGACCCACTTCGTGCAGATGGGTATGTCCCGGTACAAACTGTGTAAACGAGTTGACAACCGCAATGATCGGCTTGCCCATCATTTCCTTTTTCATTCCGTTTGCTACCCACAACGCTCTGGCTCCTGCCATGCGGCGTCCCTGGGTACTCATCGAACTACGTAACTGATGTTTCATCTCTTTATTCCTTTCCTTTTGCTCCTTCATCTAACAAAAAAGCCTTTCTGCACACACGGTGAGAAAGGCTTTCGTTTTATCTGATTTCAGACATCCATATATGCACCCCCGCTCACCTCATGGGTTTCAAGACCACGACGCGAATAATAATATGCAGGACTGCCAGGTTAATAATATGGACAAACTGATTCATATGTTCTCTTTGTTTGTTACACATGCAAAGGTAAATGCTTTTTTGAAACAAACAAATAAAATGAAAGAAAAATTCAATAAAAAACAATATTAAGTAAGAGTTGACAATTCTGATTTTACAAAATGAAAATAACCGCTCTTGAATGCGGCCTCTTTTTTCAGCCGGCCGGCCCCCTCCGGAACCGCAGTCACGCAAAGGTCGTCCGCTGCCGGTCGGGCACCGCTGCTTCCTCCCGCCTCCTTCCCAGTTCTCAAAAAACCATAATATTCCCCGAATCATGCCAAAAATTCAGGACTTCTTCGTACCTTTGCAGAACAGGTAGCGACGGAAAGTTTCCATGCTGGGCATCCGTCGGCCCACCTTATTATATAACACATTTATATTATATCATTAATATCACATTAGATTATGGAAAATAAATACATTACTGTTGCATATAAACTGTATGCCATCACTGACGGCCAGAAAGAACTGGTAGAAGAAGCACCGGCCGCACATCCGTTCCAGTTCATTACCGGTGTGGGATATACACTGGACAGATTTGAGAAGGAAATCGCTGCCCTGAACCAGGGAGAACCGTTTAACTTCACTATCCCTTGTGCGGAAGCTTACGGAGAACGTAACGAAGACAACGTACGTCAGGTGCCCAAATCCATGTTCTGTGATGCCGACGGCAAGTTCGACGAAGAAAACATCTTCCCGGGAAACATCATCATGCTGAGCGATGCAGAAGGCAACCAGTTCTATGCCAACGTAGGTGAAATCACTGACGACAAGGTAGTGGTAGACCTGAACCACCCTCATGCAGGTAAAGACCTGATCTTTGAAGGTACTGTCATCGAATCACGCGAGGCAACCAACAAGGAAATCCAGGACCTGGTGAACATGATGAGCGGCGGATGCGGATGCAGCTGCGACAGTTGCGGCGGCGGATGCGGCGACCACGACCACGGTCAGGAAGAAGAAGGTTGCGGATGCGGTTGCGGTCATTGCCACTAATCCCATCCCGATACATACAGCATCAGCGTACACCGTCCGCAACAAGGACGGTGTTCATATAGACGACAGGCAGGAAAACTCTTTGAGCAGCTTTCCTGCCTGTCGTTTTGACTACCCGGTTACTCCATCCGGGTCAGGACACTGTCATACAGCAGATTTCCCTTTTTATCAGTCTCCTGCCGTTTGACCAGTCCCACATTCGGAGCATACCACTCCGTGACATACGACTTCTCGGAAAAGAGCATCACCTTATATTGTGCCCGGTAAGAAACCTTCAGGCAGTTAAAAGTCCCCGCAGGAGTCGTTATCGACTCAAAGCCTTCTACCCTGCCATTACTGAGGAAAGCCCGCAGCTTCATGGGACCGAGTTTATACAGAAAGTCGGATTCAGGCAATTTATCCCCCTCGGCAGCATTCGCATCCAGTATCAGAGACAAATCCCCCTCACACCGCACATGCTTCAGGTATTTCTGAAAGTCCGCCTCCATTTCAGCCTCGGTTCTGCGGTTCACATTTGCCGAATCGGCCGACTTCCATCCCTTCATGAATCCCTGACGGAGCACTTTTATCCCCTCCTCTGCACTCATCAGCGAAAGTCGCGTTTTCCCGTCCTTCGTATAACGGAACGTAAAGACTTCGTCTCCCTCCATCAGTTCCGACTCCTTTCCATAGTTGACCTGCTTCACGATTAGAGTATCCCCCACAGTCAGTACCTCCACGATGCGCGAAGTGTCGGTAGTCACCAGCGGAGTCTTTTCTTCAAAATCTTCACTCTTATAATACAAGGTAGTCCCCTTTTGTGAATTGAAAAACTGTGCATAGGCCATTTCGCCCATCAATGCCAGCAAAACGAATGACAGAATCTTTTTCATAATATCGGTTTTCTTGCAATTTACACATTTCAATCCAAATACATATTCTCCATCCTGATTTATTCTCCCTGCCTCCTGCTTTCAGTATGTCACGTTTATATTTATGCAAAATTAATGCAGACACACTCCCGCTTCAGGCAGGCAAACGGACACCCCTGACGGATTTACCCTTTTCGGAAATCCCCTGAACGACAGTCTCTCCACCCGCTATATACATTATCTGTCCCTCCACTTTCGAAAAGTCTTCACCCGTTTATCCATAAAGCCGCATAAGGAAAAGCCAATCCTGGATTCCGACGGAATCTGAATACTCAACGTCGTGGTTTTATTAATCAGCGGCGTTGATTAATAAAACCACAGTGCGGACTTTTCTTCGCAAAACGGAGAAGGTGAAAATTAAAAATCAACCGGAAAGAAATTCCCCGCAGCCGGATAATGAATTCAGCAATGAACCGCTTCTCCGCTTATTTACAGATTTTTACTCAGTTTAACTTACAATTCTACTTAATTCATTGTAAATCCGGTTCTTTTGTAGTAATTTTGTAAGAAGATACATACACCGGAAAAAGTATGTAAAGTATAAACCCACAAAAATCAGAGAATATGAAAAATTTCAGACTGGAAGCAGCAATCCTGGCCATTGGCCTGATATTGCTCGGTGTTTTTATAGAAAGAGGTATTCATGCATTTGCCGAAAAAGACCGCAGTGTGAACGTAAAGGGACTGGCCGAAATGGAAGTGCCCGCCGATAAAGTGACCTGGCCGCTCATGTACAAGAATCTGGGGAACGACCTGAATACGCTGTACCAGCAGATCAAGCAGTCGAACCAGACCATCGTGACTTTCCTGAAAGAGAAAGGTATCGATGAGAAGGAAATCAGCATCAATGCGCCGGAAATCATCGACCTGCAGGCAGAACGCTACGGAAGCAACGAACGGAATCCTTACCGCTACAACGTGACTACCGTCATTACGGTCACCTCGAGCAAGGTGGACCTGGTAAGGGGACTGATTTCGGAGCAGGGCGAACTGCTCCGGAAAGGTATCGCCGTGACCGGTGGCGACTACCGCTATAATGTACAGTATGAATACACGGGACTGAACCAGATCAAGCCGCAGATGATTGAAGAAGCCACCAAGAATGCGCGCCAGGCAGCCGAAAAGTTTGCAAAGGACTCCGACAGCAAACTGGGCAAGATCCGCCATGCCAACCAGGGCCAGTTCAGCATCAGCGACCGCGACGCCAACACACCTTATATAAAGAAGGTGCGCGTGGTGACTACCATCGACTATTCTCTGGAAGACTGACTTCTTCCGGAGAAGTCCGGAAGACCGGCAGAGGGGACCGGAGGTCAAAAAACGCAAAAAAAATCCGCAATAGTTTTCACATTCAGGAATTTATTGTACCTTTGCGCCCGAAATTAGATATCAATATAAAGTCTAACACAATTAGTTATTTAAAAACAATTTATTAATTAATGGAAAACTTGAAAAATGTGGCTCCTATTGAAGATTTCAACTGGGAAGCCTATGAAAACGGCGATGCAGTAAGCAACGTAAGCAGAGAAGACTTGGAAAAGGCTTATGACAACACCCTGAACAAGGTAAACGACCGTGAGGTTGTAGACGGTACTGTTATCGCAATGAACAAACGTGAAGTTGTAGTTAACATCGGCTACAAATCAGACGGTATCATTCCTCTGAGCGAATTCCGTTACAATCCTGACTTGAAAGTAGGTGATACTGTAGAAGTATACATCGAAAACCAGGAAGACAAAAAAGGTCAGTTGATCTTGTCTCACAAGAAGGCTCGCGCTACTCGTTCTTGGGATCGTGTTAACGCAGCTTTGGAAAATGAAGAAATTATCAAGGGTTACATCAAGTGCCGCACTAAGGGTGGTATGATCGTTGACGTATTCGGTATCGAAGCATTCTTGCCGGGTTCTCAGATCGATGTTAAACCTATCCGTGACTACGATGTATTCGTAGGTAAGACTATGGAATTCAAGGTTGTTAAGATCAACCAGGAATTCAAGAACGTGGTTGTTTCTCACAAGGCTCTTATCGAAGCTGAACTGGAACAGCAGAAGAAAGAAATCATCGGTAAACTTGAAAAAGGTCAGGTACTTGAAGGTACTGTTAAAAATATCACATCTTACGGTGTATTCATCGACCTGGGTGGCGTAGACGGTCTGATCCACATCACAGACTTGTCTTGGGGCCGCGTAAGCGATCCTCGCGAAGTGGTTTCTTTGGATCAGAAGTTGAACGTAGTTATCCTCGACTTCGATGATGAAAAGAAACGTATCGCTTTGGGTCTGAAGCAGCTGACTCCGCACCCATGGGATGCTTTGGATCCGAACCTTCAGGTAGGTGACAAAGTGAAAGGTAAAGTAGTGGTTATGGCTGACTACGGTGCATTCATCGAAATCGCTCCGGGTGTAGAAGGTCTGATCCACGTATCTGAAATGTCTTGGTCACAGCACTTGCGTTCAGCTCAGGACTTCATGAAGGTAGGTGACGAAGTAGAAGCTGTTATCCTGACTCTGGATCGTGAAGAACGTAAGATGTCTCTGGGTATCAAACAGCTGAAGGCTGATCCATGGGAATCAATCGAAGAAAAATACCCTGTAGGTTCTAAGCACACTGCAAAAGTTCGCAACTTCACTAACTTCGGTGTATTCGTTGAAATCGAAGAAGGTGTTGACGGACTGATTCACATCTCAGACCTGTCTTGGACTAAGAAGATCAAACACCCGTCAGAATTCACTCAGATCGGTGCTGACATCGAAGTTCAGGTACTGGAAATCGACAAGGAAAACCGTCGTCTGAGCCTGGGCCACAAGCAGTTGGAAGAAAATCCATGGGATGTATTCGAAACTGTATTCACTGTAGGTTCAGTTCACGAAGGTACTATCATCGAAATGCTGGATAAGGGTGCTGTAGTAGCATTGCCTTACGGTGTAGAAGGATTCGCAACTCCTAAGCACCTGGTAAAAGAAGACGGTTCTCAGGCTCAGCTGGATGAAAAACTGGAATTCAAAGTAATCGAATTCAACAAGGACGCTAAGCGTATCATCCTGTCTCACAGCCGTATCTTCGAAGATGCTGCTAAGGCAGAAGAAAAAGCTGAAAAGAAGGCTGCAAAGAAAGCTTCTTCTAAGAAAGAAGAAACTCCGATGATTCAGAACCAGGCTGCTTCAACTACTCTGGGTGACATCGACGCTTTGGCTGCTTTGAAAGAACAGCTGGAAGGAAAGAAATAATTTATTTTAAATAAATATTTCCGGAAAGGGATTGCTTCGGCAATCCCTTTTTTTATTGTCCATAATTTCCTACCTTTGCCCGTATGGAAAAATTCGAAATACACATATTGGGATGTGGATCTGCACTGCCCACTACCCGCCATCAGGCTACTTCTCAGGTGATTAACCTGCGCGAGAAACTGTTCATGATCGACTGCGGAGAAGGCACGCAGGTTCAGTTGCGTCGTTCAAGACTGAAGTTCAGTCGGCTGAACCATATTTTCATTTCGCACCTCCACGGTGACCACTGCTTCGGACTCATCGGTCTGATTTCGACTTTCGGTATGCTGGAACGGACGGCCGACCTGCACATCCATTGTCATGCCGACCTGCAGCGGCTGCTGACTCCCCAATTGGAATTTTTCTGTCAGGGCATGAGCTACAAGGTCATCTTCCACCCTTTCAACCCGGGAGAAAGACAGGTTATCTACGACGACCGCTCGGTGAGCGTGGAAACCATTCCGCTGCGGCACCGCCTGCCCACCTGCGGTTTCCTGTTCAGGGAAAAACCGACGCCCAACCACATCAACCGCGAAATGATTGACTTCTATCAGATTCCGGTCTGGATGATGAACCGGATTAAGAACGGAGAAAACTATGTAAAGGAAGACGGAACGGTGATTCCGAACGACCGTCTGACCTTCCCTTCCGACCCGCCGCGGTCGTATGCCTACTGCTCGGACACCACTTATCTTCCGCGGATAGCCGAACAGGTGAAGGGAGTCGACTTGCTTTTCCATGAGGCCACGTTTGCAGAAAGCGAGGTGGTAAGGGCACGACAGACCCTGCATTCCACTGCCCGAGAGGCAGCTCAGATTGCCAAGGCAGCGGGAGTGAAACGTCTCCTGATCGGACATTATTCGGCACGTTACGAAGATGAGACCCTGCTGCTGAAAGAGGCACAGGAGGTATTTCCGGAGACCTTGCTGGCATTCGAAAACCAAAAACTGACGCTTTAAATCCTCCCTCACATTAAACTATCTACAAGGCCGGGAGTCTAACTATACACAAAAGACAAGAATACGATATCATGTATACATACAACGATGAAGAAATAGGCGAACAGTTACGCAACCCCGTGACGCAGCGCAATGCGTTCGAGCAGGTTGTCAGGAAATACAGCCAGCAGCTTTATTGGCAGATACGACGAATGGTGCTCTCGCACGACGATGCCAATGACTTGCTGCAGAATACGTTTATCAAGGCATGGAACAACCTGGAGTATTTCCGGGGCGATGCCAAACTGTCTACCTGGCTGTATCGGATTGCGCTCAATGAATGTCTGACCTTCCTCAACAAGCAGCGGGCGCAGAACAATGTCTCCATCGACGATACGGAGGTCAACCTGGAACAGCTGGAAGGGGACCCTTATTTTGACGGGGATGCTACCCAGAAGCACCTGCAGGAGGCAATCGCTTCGCTGCCGGAAAAACAGCGGATGATTTTCAACCTGAAGTATTTTCAGGAAATGAAATACGAGGAGATTTCAGAAATTCTGGGTACAAGCGTAGGGGCTTTGAAGGCTTCCTACCACCATGCGGTCAAAAAAATAGAGCAATTTTTACAACAGTTTGATTAAACCTTTGGCAGAAAGATCTATCTAACTCAATGAAAGGGGTAACAGATATGAAAGAAGAAAAAGAATTATTCCAGAAAATTGGAAAGGAAAATCCGTTCAAGGTTCCTGAAGGTTACTTTGAGAATCTGACGCAGCAGGTAATGGAGCGGCTTCCGGAAAAAGAGCCTCAGCCTACACAGGAAATCAGCATGTGGGAACGGGTGAAGCCGTGGGTATACATGGCTGCCATGTTCGTGGGACTGATGTTTACCGTACAGGTTTTCGTAGGTAAGCAGGAGCAGCAGGCAGGACCGGCTGAGTATGTGAGTCCGGTATCCGACTTGTCGGACGAGTATCTGGCACCGATCATCAATCAGACCATGCTGGACGATTACGAGCTTTATCAATATCTGAGTGATGCAGATAAAAGTATTTATAACTAAACCTAAGACAGTATGAAAAAAATATTTCTCTTTTTATTATTCACTTTCCTGCTCTTCCCCTTGGGAATGATGGCCCAGAAGCACTGCATGAACAAGCAGGAATTCAGAAACCGCCAACAGGCTTTTCTGACGGAAAGGGCCAATCTCACGGCAGAAGAGGCCAGACAGTTTTTCCCGCTGTACTTCGAACTGCAGGATAAAAAGGAAATCAAGAACCGGGAGGCCTGGCAGCAGATAAAGAAAGGCAAGGAGACACTTACGGAAAGTGAGTATGACAAGATCAATGAGGAGGTAGTAAAATGCCGGCTGGAATCCTGTCAGCTGGAACAGGAATATCTGCAGAAATACAAGAAGATTCTGCCGGCCAAAAAGATTTTCGACTTACAACGGGCTGAGTTAAGATTCCACCGTGAACTCTTGAAGCCAAGAAAAAGCAACAAATAATTTTTTCAGAAAAGGGACTTCCGCCGGGAGTCCTTTTTTAGTTTCAGGAAAATGGGAAAGACAGGAGTCCCGCGGCAGGGGCTTTTGTCTTTTTTGTTTCAGCCTGATTACAAAGCGGTTTCAGGGGCCTTCTGCAGGACATTCTTACCGCCCGAAAGGCAAAGCGGCAGGAGGAAAAGAGTTACTTTTGGGCAGATTTAGGATAAAAGAGTGAAGAAATGAGACAGTCTATCATTGCAATGTTATGTTTGTCCGGAAGCATCTGTCTTCCGGCAGCGGGACAAAGTGCCTGGAAAGAAATCTGTGAAAATCCTCAGTTGGCAGCCGGAAAATATTATGCGTATCAGGCTCCGGAAACAGCACTTACGCCGTCTCCCGAAGGGTACGAACCGTTTTATATCTCGACGTTCGCACGCCACGGTTCGCGTTATCTCACCAAGCAGAAGAAGTACGAGGAACCGCTCAGGGTGCTTGCCGAAGCGGAGAAACAGCACGGACTGACAGCGGACGGAAAGCGTGCGCTGGAAATTGTGAAAGAACTGGCGGCTGAAGCGGAAGGACGGTACGGGGAACTGACGCCGAAGGGGGCTGAGCAGCACAGGGAACTGGTCCGTCGCATGTATGCGGCCTTTCCTCAGATTTTTACCGAAGGGGTACATGTGGATGCACGGTCCACTTACAAGACGCGGGCCTTTCTGTCGATGGCGGCAGGATGCATCGAACTGAAGGGACTCAATCCGCGGCTGGTCATCACTACCGATGCCAGTGAACACGACAGCGACTTCATGAAATACAAGAATCCGGAGTATGAGCGGTTGCATCTGGCCGGCGCAGACAGCATTTACCGGTTGGCCGACAGTGTGTATGTACATCCGGAGCGACTGATGAAACAGTTGTTTACCCATCCCGCCACGGTGCAGCATCCGGTCAAGCTCATGACCGACCTGTTTGAGCTTGACGGCATCTGCCAGAGCAGCTACGGTCCGCAGCATCTCTCTTTCCTGTTTACCGACCGGGAACGGTACGACCTCTGGCAGCGGAACAACTTCGAATGGTATTATGAGAAAGGAGCTTCTCCCCTCAGCGGATCGTGCATGTATCAGCTGGAACGTAACCTGCTGAACAATTTCATTGCCGCTGCCGATACGGTGATTGCTTCGGGCAAGAAAGGGGCTACCCTGCGCTACGGCCACGATACCAACCTGGCTCCGCTGGCAGTGCTGATGGGCATCAATCACCTGGCGAAGGCAACGGACGACTGGCAGCAGATTGCGGAAACCTACCGCACCTACCGCATCATTCCCATGTGCGGAAACATACAGCTCATCTTTTACCGTCATCCGGAAAAGGACGACATCCTGGTCAAACTGTTGCTGAACGAACGGGAAGTCAGTCTCCCGATTGCTACCGACCGGGCTCCGTATTATCACTGGAAGGACGTCAGAAACTATTGGACACAAGTGGTCAGTTCCATCAACCTGCCTGAATGTCAAAAAGATACGGACTAACATTTAAGGTATCCGAATCATCCGTAAACGGATGAAATCCCCCACTCTCTTTACATCTGTCACGGCATTTCCCCTGCCCGGCTCCGGCCATGACCCATGTAAAGAGATTTTTTTTGTTTTGTATCAGTTTTGAAATATCTCCGAAACTATCATGAAAAAACCAAGGTCTACTTTTGCAGCGTCAAAATAAAAGGAGATAGATGAAAACAAATTGGGCATTAGGTGTATTGATTCTTGCCAGCGCAAATCTGAATGCAAGAGATATCAAAGGAATAGTAAAAGATGCACAGACTGGTGAAGAAATTATCGGAGCTTCCATTCTTGTAAAAGAAGAACCCGGAAAAGGAGCAGTATCGGGAATGGACGGAAGTTTCAATCTCTCCTCCATCCAGCCTAAGTATACATTAATCTGTTCGTATGTGGGTTATAAGAAGTGTGAGGTAACGGTTGACAGTAAGGATACGGAAATTATCATACCGCTCAAGAGCGACGATGTCGTACTGGAAGGGGTTACCGTGGTAGCCAGCAATCCGGGACGTACGGAAGCCGGAGCCCGAGGCATCGAACGGGCGGCAATGAACGTGGTCAATGTGATGAGCGCCAAAGCCATTGAACTGTCTCCGGACATTACGGTGGCCAATGTCATTCAACGCATGTCGGGAGTGACGGTGGAACGCAACAGCAGCGGTGAAGGACAGTATGCCATCCTGAGGGGTATGGACAAACGATACAATTATACACTGGTCAACGGAGTGAAAATTCCGAGCCCGGACAACAAGAACCGTTTCGTTCCTCTGGATATCTTTCCGTCGGAAATGCTCGACCGTCTGGAGGTTACCAAATCACTGACCGCCAACATGGAAGGCGACGGAATCGGAGGAGCCGTCAACCTGATTATGAAAGATGCCCCCTCGGAAAGACAATTTACGGCCAATCTTTCGACCGGTTACAACTCTATGTACTTCGACCGGGATTTTCAGTCGTTCAACCACGGTGCCATCGCAAAGGAATCTCCTTATGAACGTATGGGAAAGCCCGAAAAATTCACGATAACCAACAATGACTTTACGCAGGACAACCTTCACATGAAGTGGAGCCGGCCGCTTCCGGACCTGACAGCCGGACTGTCATACGGCGACCGTTTCTTCGGTGACCGCTTGGGCGTAATGCTTGCCGGAAGCTTCCTGAATACTTACAGAGGAAAGGAAAGTCAGATTTTCTATCAGCCGGGAAGAGACAATGACAACGTGGAAGACCGTAATTACTCGGCACAGCAGACACGTATCGGTGCCCATGCCAAACTGGACTATCACATCAGTCCGCGCCACAAGCTGACCTGGTACAACGGATATATGGACATGCGGGAAGCGGAGGTGCGCGACCGGAAGGACAAGGAGGAAGAAAAGGTCAGAATGAAATGGAACCGCCAGTATATCATCAACTCTACACTGAAAGGGGAACATGGATTCCTGGACGACAACGCCCTGCGCCTCAGCTGGTCGGCAGTCATCTCAAAAGCATTCAGTGAAACTCCCGACAATGCGGAAATCAGTCTGCTCGACGGTGGAGACCGTGTAGCGGTCAACAAGGCACTGGTCCGCCGGTGGGAACACAACTCGGACAACGACAAGGCCGGATACCTGGACCTGTCCTACAAATGGAAACTCGACGGAGGGGCTGTACTCGACTTTTCTGCCGGAGGTATGTACCGCGACAAGAAAAGGGACAGTTACTTCAATGAATATACCTTCCAGACGGAACTGGGAGCTCCGCAATACCGCGGGGAGGACTGGAACAATTACGATGAAATCCAGTTTGACTTCAAAAGCCGGAACATCAGCGGGGCATTGAACTACGATGCCACTGAAAAGATCGGTGCCGGATACGGTATGGTGAAATACACTTTCCCGAAATGGGAACTGATTGCAGGGGTACGTGTGGAACATACCGATCAGGGATACCTGCTGAAATACCCGGTCGGCGATGTTAAGGCAGAAAACAGTCAGGTGTATACGGATGTACTGCCCAGCTTCCACCTGAAATACGGGGTACACGAGAATGCCAACCTCCGGTTCTCTTATGCACGGGCCATCAACCGGCCGAGCTTCTTCGAAATCGTACCTTATACCATTCTGAACGAGGATTACGATGAGAAGGGTAATCCGGACCTGAAGCATACAGTGGCCGACAACATCGACCTGCGCTATGAGTTCTTCCCTAAATCTTCGGAACAGTTCATGGTAGGTGTCTTCTACAAATACCTGCAGAACCCGATTGAGTACGGACTGGAGATACAGGGCTCGGATGCTTTCTATATTCCGATGAATTTCGGAAATGCAACGAACCTGGGACTGGAAGTCGACCTCATGAAATATTTCAACTGGTTTGGCATTAAGGCGAACTATACGTACACGCATTCCAAGATAACGACCGACAAGCGCACCATGAACGGCTCGGAAGTGATACGCGTCACACAGTCGAGACCGCTGTACGGACAGGCAGCCCACGTAGCCAATCTGTCGCTGCTGTTCAAGAGTATCAAGCATGGCTGGGAAGGACAGCTGGCCGGAAGTTATACGGGCAAACGCCTGAGTGAGGTTTCCAATTACCTGGACAACGATATCTGGGAAGACGGATACATGCAGCTCGATGCTTCGGTAGAGAAAAGTTTCAAGAACGGCATTTCCATCTATGCCAAGGCTTCGAACCTGCTGGATACTCCTTTGCTGAGATACACTCACAAAGGTCCTCAGACAGACGGTGTCACCGGATTTGAACGGAAAGACGGCAACCTGATCGAACGTAAGGAATGGCACGGACAGTCGTTCATGCTAGGAATAAGATACAAACTATAATAAAAATCGATAAACTAACTTTTTAAACTAAGTAACATGAAACTTAAGAATGTATTATTGGCGGGAACAGCTTTATTCTCATTGTCACTGACAACAGCTTGTTCAAACGAAGACTTCTCAAACGGCCCCGAACAGGGCGGTCAGGGCTCAGGAAACGATGACGTCATCATATGGCCGGCAGATACAGTTGTGGAATTGAAAGACCATTATGTGGTTCCGGAAGGAACTTCTCTTATTATCAAGGAAGGAGCGCAGATTATCGCTACTCAGAAAGTGGGTGTCAATGAACTTCCTATCGAATTTACTGTAAAAGGAAACTTGTACTGTGAGGGTACTGCTGAAAAGCCTATCCTCTTCTCGCTTCCGGAAGCCGAACGTACGAAGGAAAATATCTTTGCCGGAAAATGGGGCGGAATCGTAGCGACTTCTACTTGCCAGGAAATGCTGATTGACCATACCATCATTGAATATGCGGGAGGAGAAACCATCGAAGGAGCTCCGGCCGTAAATGCAGGTATCTATGAAGCCGGAGAGGATATGTATCCGCAGATTACCACTACCAATCCTCAGGGAAGATACGTCATCTGCAACTCTGTACTGCGATACGGTAAATCGGATGCCATCTACATGATGGGTGGAAACGGTATCATCATGAACAATACGTTTGTCGGAAACGGTGAGACGGGTGAAGAGGCAGTCAACGTGAAATCGGGATGTATGGTGGACGTGGCAGGCAACATCATGTTCTCTCCCAACACCAACGGACTGAAACTGTCCAGCTCAGACCAGAGCGAAGTACGTGCACAGGCCAGAATCCAGGCATACAACAATACCATCATCAATGCCGGATGGCGCCGCGACAGTGACAAGGGCGGATGTGTGTATGTGCAGGAAAATGCGGCCGTACATGTGTTCAACAACCTGATGGTCAACTGTAAGTTCAGAGCCATGACTCCCGACCTGGACCAGCCGGCATCACCGGAAGACGGCCGCTACGACGATGTAAATTCAGTCATCGACTACAACTACTATGCTTCAGGCAGCCAGAAGGTAGATCCGAACTATGTATATAAGAGAGGTATCGAGTATTCATGGGAAGGATACAACTACGAAGAAGACGGCAAGCCGTTTGATGAATACGATGTAGAAAAGGTGGACAAGCACAGTGTCATTGCCACAGAAGAGGATTCCAAGGATCCGTTGTTCGTGAACTTCCCGATCAACGAGGTTTCACTGACTGAGTATGTCTACAACGATGAGTGGGACTTCCATGTACAGGCCGGTTCTGCAGTACTGAACGGTGCCTACAGCGGCAACGATGCCAAAATGGCTCCATTGTTCGGCACAGAAGGGCTGACCGTAAACCAGAAGGTATATACTTCACCTAGAGTAGAAGCACGCTTCGGAGCTTACGGAACCAAATAAGAATCTCTATATACAATAGCACTTTAGTGAAGAAAGGTTCGAAATACCCTCCGAGATTTCGAACCTTCTTTTTACCAAAAAAACAGATTTTGGATTTCAACATTTTTTCAGATTCGCTTCTTTACTTTGCATCAGCAATCAAGAATCTTACAATTATGAATTCAATGAAAAAAACAATTATCACACTTTGCGCACTGTGGATTACAGTATGCGGTTTCGCACAAGATGCGGCAACCTGGAAGAGCTTGGAAAAGCCTGTCAATTTCTATCTGGCCAACGACTTGGGACGTAACGGATATTACGACCAGAAGCCTATCGCTGAGACCATGGGCAAGATGGCAGAAAACGTAGACATTGAGTTTGTGGTCGCTGCGGGTGACGTACATCATTTCGAAGGAGTCCGGAGTGTCAATGACCCGCTTTGGATGACCAACTACGAACTGGTTTACAGTCATCCGGACCTGATGATTCCCTGGTATCCCATCCTGGGAAACCACGAATACCGTGGAAATACGCAGGCAGTCATCGACTACAGTCAGGTCAGTGCCCGCTGGAGAATGCCGGCACGCTATTATACCCGTGTAGAAGAGAATGACGATGTCACTGTCCGCCTGGTCATGATCGATACGCCTTCCCTGCTCGACAAATACCGTAAGGATACCGACAAATATCCTGATGCATGCAAACAGGACCTGAACAGACAGCTGGCATGGATTGACTCTGTTCTGACTGTAGCGAAAGAAGACTGGGTACTGGTAGTGGGACACCATCCGATTTATGCAGATACCGACAAAAGCACGTCGGAACGCACTGACCTCCAGAAGCGTCTCGATACCTTGCTGCGCAAGCACAAGAACGTAGACATGTATCTGTGTGGACACATCCACAATTTCCAGCACATCCGCAAACCGGGAAGCCACTTAGATTACGTGGTGAATTCTTCCGGCTCACTGAGCCGCAAGGTCAGCCCCGTCGAAGGCACTCAGTTCTGCAGCGACCAGGCAGGTTTCTCCCTCATTACGGCCGACAAGAAGGTACTGAACCTGTACATGATGGACAAGAACGGAAAGATACTTCATACGGTAACCCGCAGCAAATAAACCGTTCTCCGGAACCGGAAACTGCACATGGCTGACCGGTACATACAGCAGATCCCCCATCGGAACACATATGCTTTTCCGATGGGGGATCTTTTCTGTCTCATCCGATACAATCCTTGTCGGATTACCGGTTCTCTGAATTTCTTTCCTTCTCCTTGGCTTCGTTCCAGATTGCATCCATTTCCTCCAGTGTCATATCGGTCAGGTTTCTTCCCTGTTTCAAGGTATGTTCCTCCAGGTAATTGAAACGACGGATAAACTTCTGGTTGGTCCGTTCCAGGGCATTGTCCGGATTGATCTTGTACAGACGGGCCGCATTGACCAGACTGAACATCAGGTCGCCGAACTCCGCTTCGGCCTTGTCACGGTCCATGTGAGCCACTTCCGCTTCAAATTCAGTGATTTCTTCCTTCACCTTGTCCCAAACCTGTTCACGCTCCTCCCAGTCGAAACCGACATTGCGTGCCTTGTCCTGGATACGATAAGACTTGATCAATGAAGGCAAGGCTTCAGGCACTCCGCTCAATACCGATTTGTTGCCTCCCTTCTCCTTCAGCTTGATCTGCTCCCAGTTTTCCGAAACCTGTTCAGCCGTATCGGCCTTCACCTCACCGAAGACATGAGGATGACGGAAGATCAGTTTATCACACAAGCGGTCGCACACATCCTTGATGTCAAAGTCGCCCGTCTCACTGCCGATTTTCGCATAGAAAACGACATGCAGCAACACATCCCCCAGCTCCTTGCAGATATTGGGAGTATCCTTTTTCATCAAAGCATCACAAAGCTCATATACCTCTTCAATCGTATTCGGGCGCAGACTCTCATTGGTCTGCTTACGGTCCCACGGACATTTCACCCTTAACTCATCCAACACATCCAGCAAACGGCCGAATGCCTTCATCTGTTCTTCTCTTGTATGCATCATATCCTCCATTTACAACAAAAGCGTTGAAGCGGCTTCCGCCCTGTCAACGCTTTTGTCCATTATTTAAAACTTCAAATTATTTCAATTTAATCAGAAATTCTCCGTCCTGTTCGTTCAAAACCACCTTGTCTTCTCTCAGCAGCCATCCCAGACCCAGATACAGGTCCTTGTCTGCCCGCACTTTCAAGGCTTTTTTCAAATCTTTCTGTGACAACTCACCTTTTTCGTTCAATGTTTCCCAAATTTTACCTGCAATAATACCTGCTTTTTCCTGTAACATAGTTCATCAAATTTTAAATAAATACTATCATTCTCTTTCATTCACTAAAGAGAAAGTGCTTGTGTTTCTGCAACAAAATTAGTAAAAAAGAAATAAAGAACGAGCATTTTATTTCAAAAATTTTCCATTTTGACGAAGGTTTCCGGCAGAAAATCAGAGTCTTCCGTGCTCTTCCAGGTAATCTCCCCATATTCTGGCAGCCGTTTCCACCATTTTCGCACAAGGACGCTTGGCGTAATACTGGGCGGTACGTACTTCCGGAGTAGCCACAATCGGATCCTTTTTGGTCAGTCCCAGCAGGTCGGCACACCTCAAGGCGCCATTCTTTTCCTTGAACTTTCCAGCCAGTTGCTGCACCAGGGCATAGTTGGCTCCTTTACCTTCCCTGTCGGCTCCGTCCGTCGCTCCGGTCTCCAGTCCCGCCAGCAAAAACATGCCGCAGGCAGCTCCACAGGTCTCACGCATGCGACCGATACCTCCCCCGAAAGAAGCAGACATCCGCAACGCCTGTTCCCTAGTGAAACCATACATATCTGCAAAGGCTGTCACAACAGACTGCGAGCAGTTGAATCCTTCTTTAAACAAGGCTACCGCCTTCTCTATTCTTTGTTCTTTCGTCAACATATTCAATGATATACTGTTAAACTTAACCGTTTCGGTTCTCATTTCTTCTCCCGGTCACTCACCGGGCATTCAGCCCACCACATTCACCGGACTGCCCGCTACCCAGGCCTTGATATTTTCCACCACCCGGTCGAGCAGGCGCGCTCTGGCCTCTGCCGTTGCCCACGCAATATGAGGCGTAATGAAACAGTTCGGCAAGTGAATCAGCGGATGATCGGCGGCAGGAGGTTCCGATGTCAGCACATCCAGTCCCGCTCCCAGCAGTCTGCCTGCCTTCAAAGCCTCAGCCAGTGCAGCCTCATCCACAAGGCCTCCTCTTCCCGTATTGATCAGAATGGCTCCCTGCTTCATCTGTGCCAGACGGGATGCATTCACCATCTCCGCAGTCTGCTGGTTCAACGGACAATGAAGAGATACCACATCCGAAGAAGCAAACAGTTCATCCAGCCCCACCTTATGATAGCCTGCCGGCAAAGCCGATTCCGGTTTGCTGGTATACACCGCTACCTCCATGCCAAAGGCAGCTGCCAGACGTGCCGTCGCCGCCCCGGTACGTCCGAATCCGACAATACCGATACGCTTTCCGGCCAGTTCGATTACCGGCGTATTCCGGTAGCTGAAATCCGGCTGGTTACTCCATACGTTGTCACGTACCTCAGCCGCATAATGTCCTACCTGCTGCGTAAGGTTCAGGATATGGGCAAAGACCATCTGGGCAACAGACTCTGTACTGTAAGCCGGCACGTTGGTCACGACAATCCCCTTTTCGGCAGCAGCCTGAATGTCTACAATATTATATCCCGTTGCCAGTACCCCGATGTATTTCAGTTCCGGAAGCTGCTCCATCACCTGACGGTCTATCACACACTTGTTTGTCAGCAGCACCTCAGCCTGCCGTGCACGCTGTACGATATCTGCCTTCTCCGTCCGGTCATATACCACCGTTTCTCCCAATTCATCCAGTGCCCGCCAGTCGTTACGGTCGGCAGACAAGGTATATCCATCCAATACCACAATTTTCATACGCTATATTTTTATAAAATTCATATTCAGTTCCAACCTGCCTTTTACTTTTCGAAACGCTCCCCCCACAGGCGCAGCATGCGCTCCTTCAGTTTCGCTTCCGCCGCATTGTCCTGTGCATGCCAGATACGGTGCTCCTGCAACTCATCGGGCATAAACTGCTGCCGGACAAAATTACCGGGGTAAGCATGGGCATACTTATAGTCCTTGCCGTATCCCAGTTGCTTCATCAATTTGGTCGGAGCGTTTCGCAGGTGCAAAGGCACGGGCAAGTTACCGGTCTCACGCACCAGTTCCAGTGCCGAATTGATTCCCTCATAGGCCGAGTTGCTCTTCGGACTCGTTGCCAGATACACCGTTACCTCCGCCAAAGGAATCCTTCCTTCCGGCCAGCCGATTTTCATGACAGCCTCAAAAGCAGCATTGGCCAGCAGCATCGCATTCGGATTGGCCAGACCGATATCTTCCGAAGCCGAAATCAACAGCCGTCGGGCAATGAAAGCCGGGTCTTCTCCCCCTTCTATCATACGTGCAAGCCAGTAGAGAGCGGCATCCGGGTCACTTCCCCGAATCGATTTGATAAAGGCCGAAATGATATCATAATGCATCTCTCCATCCTTGTCGTAGGCCAGCGGATTCTGCTGAAGCCTGTCGGTCACCATCGCATCCGTAATCTCTATGGGCTCTTTTTCCTCGGCTTCTACCACGAGTTCAAGAATATTCAGCAGTTTCCGTGCGTCTCCACCGGAATACCGGAGCATGGCGTCGGACTCCAGGATACGGATGTCCTTTTCCTTCAGTACCACATCCTTGGTCAGAGCCAGGTGCAACAGTTCCAGCAGGTCCTCCTTCTCGAGGGATTTCAGCACATACAACTGACACCGGGAGAGCAGCGGACGAATCACTTCGAAAGACGGATTCTCGGTAGTGGCGCCAATCAGCGTCACGACACCCGTCTCCACTGCCCCCAGTAAGGAATCTTGCTGAGACTTGCTGAAACGATGAATTTCATCAATAAAAAGAATCGGACTCTGCTGCGAAAAGAAACGGTTGCTGCGGGCCTTGTCAATCACCTCACGTACCTCCTTCACCCCCGAGGTAACCGCACTCAGCGTATAGAAAGGAACCTCCAGACGGTGAGCGATGATCTGTGCCAGTGTGGTTTTTCCTACTCCCGGCGGTCCCCACAGAATAAAGGATGAAATACGCCCGGCGTCAATCATGCGGCGCAAGACTGCCCCTTCTCCTACCAAATGTTTCTGTCCGATATAATCCTCCAATGTACGCGGACGCATTCGTTCTGCCAACGGTTGTGCCATATTCTCAAATAATAAATTACCAATTCGGTAACAAGTAAGATTTTCATGAATTCGAAGTCAGTGAAAAGCGAGCGCAGAGACAAAAAGAAAAACCACGTTTTCAGTTTTTGGCTTTGCCGAGCCGCCTCCTGTCTTCGCGTAAGCAAAGATAGCGAAACTCGCCCGATTTCGGATGGATTTAGGAAGAATAATGTAAACTATTGGGCTTTCAGGGAGATACGCAGCATTATTCCGCATTTGTAAATGTGTGCTTTGAAGCCGTTTTTTGAATAGTTAAGCGAAAAAATTGCTACCTATCCGTTGCCCATTCCAGTTGTATGGAGTTGTTTGAAAATCCTTTCTGCTCCGACCGTAAAGAACGCAGTTTCATCATTTTGGCTTAGCGAAGGTACTTATTTTTTTTGAGATATGAAAAATATAGGTTCCGGAAGTCAATGGTGATAGCTTTGTCGATGTCTGACGATATTTTACATGCCGATGATTAACTCTGTCTCCGTTAACTTTGCAAACAATGGAACAGATTATGAATCAGACAGATGTAAAGGTTTCGTTCTACCTTAAAAAGAGCGAGGCGGATGCCAAGGGAAACTGTCCCGTGATGGCACGGCTTATTGTCGGCAAGCACTCTGAAACAGCATTCAGTGTCAAGTTTCGTGTGCCACAGTCATTGTGGTCATCCGGACGGGCGTGTGGAAAAAGTGTTGCGGCAAGAGACATAAACAATAGACTGGATGAAATACGTGCTGCCGCGCTCGGCATCTATGCGGAACAATCCGCAATCCGTGAGGATGTAACAGCTGAAGATGTAAAGCATCAACTTTTGGGTATGGCTTCGGAACAGGAAACCCTATTAAGCTATTTCAGACTTTTCATTAGAAATTTCGAGAAACGTGTTGGGATCAATCGTACGGAAAAGACATTGAGGGCTTACCGCAATTCCTACAATCATCTGGTACGTTTTTTACAGATGCAATATAAGCTGTCAGATATCCCTTTTGCCGCATTGGACCGTTCCTTCATTGAAAAATATGACTTGTATCTACGTACGGAATGTTGTCTGGCTTCAGGCACAATAGTCAATCTTACCGTCCAACTGAAAACAATTGTCGGAGAAGCTATTGCTGACGGTATAATAACAGTATTTCCGTTTGTCGGATATGAACCGGTACATCCGAAGCCGGAACAGAAATATCTCACTTCTGAAGAATTGGATAGAATTATGACAACACCTCTGCATGATCAGATTCTTTATCATGTGAGAGATATGTTCCTGTTTTCCTGCTACACGGGTATACCCTACAGTGACATGCGTCTGTTGACAAATGAAAATCTTTCTCTTGCGGAAGACGGTACCTGGTGGATCAGAAGTTCTCGCAAGAAAACAGGAGTTGATTTTGAAATACCCCTTATGGAACTGCCGTTTCGTATCATAGAAAAATACCGTGATATGGCTCCTAAAGGAAAGCTTCTCCCTATGTATTCCAACAGTTCGTTGAATCGTTACTTGAAACGCATCGCCGAAATTTGCGGTATAGGGCGTAAGCTGGTTTTCCATGCAGCCCGGCATACCTATGCGACAGAAATTACTCTTTCGCATGGAGTCCCGTTGGAGACAGTCAGTAAAATGTTGGGACACAGTCGTATTGAGACCACACAGCATTATGCAAAGGTGACAGACAACAAGATAGATACAGATACGAAAACATTGGACAAGAAAATTTCTGAAAGATTTTCTGTAGTCATTTGATAAACGAATAAAAGGACAAGATTATGAAAGAAAAAATTAACAATACGGAAATCAGACATCGCAGTACATTTGCGATATTGTTTTATATAAACCGTACCAAAATCCGTAAGGATGGAACATGCCAGTTGCTGTGCAAGATAAGCATAGATGCCAAATGGGAACAGATAGGGACGAAAGTGTCTGTCAATCCTGCCGTCTGGAATCCGGAAAAGGGACGGGCTGACGGCCGCAGTGAGAATGCCCTTACCGTCAACCGGGCCATTGATGATTTGACCAAAGAAATAAATGAGCATTACAGACGGATAAAGAGCAGTCTGGGATTCATTACGGCAGAGCAGGTGAAGAATGCCGTGATGGGTGTCGGACAGAAGCCGCTTACACTCCTGGCTCTTTTCCGGGAGCATAACGAGGAGTTCAAAAAACGTATCGGAATAGACCGGATAAAAGAAACTTATGACTCTTACCTGCGTTCATATAAGCATCTTTCGGCTTTCATCGAGGAAAAACGTGGTGTAGAGGATGTCCTGCTACGTAATCTTGACCGTGTGTTCTATGATGACTTTGAGCTCTTTCTTAGAACAGACAGGAAGTTAAGTCCGAAGAGCGTGCATGAACATCTTTACAGATTGAAAAAGATGACCATGCGGGCCGTCAGTCAGGGCACTATACGTCGTGATCCGTACTGCCGTCTCCATCCGGAACTGCCCAAACGGAAAAGCCGTCATCTGAAACTGGAAGACCTGAAGACACTGCTTACAACTCCAGTCAATAAGCCACAGCTTCAGTTTGTCAGAGACATGTTCATCTTCTCCACCTTTACTGGACTTGCCTATACGGATTTGAAAAAACTGAGGGTAAATGATATTACCCAGTCTGAAGACGGTTCATGGTGGATTCATATCCACCGCCAGAAAACAGGAACACTGTCTTCTGTCCGATTGCTGGATATTCCGTTGAAGATAATCGAGAAATACCGGGAACAGAGAAAGGATGACAAGGTCTTCAATCTGTATAGTCGTACGTATTTCATTATGCTCGCCCACCAGTTGGGTGAAGTTTACGGATTTGAACTTACATTTCATAAGGCACGACACAATTTCGGAACCCATATAACCCTTTCATTAGGTGTTCCAATCGAGACAGTCGGCAAAATGATGGGGCACATGCGTATTGAGACCACGCAGCTTTACGCCAAAGTGACTGACAGGAAAGTGGACGAGGACATGAAACGGCTGAAAGCAGCCGGAATGGATCGGATTCCTGGTCTGTATGAAGAAGATGTTATTGTCAAGAAACGAAGAAGGAGATTCGGATACCAATTGTCCGACAACAAAGAAACGACCTTGTAAAGAGGCCGTTTCTTTTACTTTTGCTTCATACCCATCGCTGTTCTTCCCTGCATCTTTTATAAGCGTCATCAAGAACTTTTTGTATGTCTGACTCTTTGTAAAGGGCTTTTCCCTGCACAAGATAGTAAGGTATCACACCGAGGGTCCGGTATTCCTGCAAGGTACGCCGGCTTACTTTCAACAGCTTTGAAAGTTCCTCGTCCGTGAGGAAATAATCACCGTGAAATGCGGGCCTTGGAGCCGTCCGTATTGCGTCTATCATGCGCTCCATGTTTTCCAGCCCTTTGAAAATAGTATCAATCCGCTGGTCTTTTCTGTTTATAAGATCGTAACTCATGGCTTTCTTTTTTGTGGGTGATAACTTGATTCCAACAGGCTTTGTACATCTTCCGGTTTGTAGAAGAACTTGTTCTTGATCCGGGTGAAAGGCAACAGTCCTTTCTCGCGATATACCTGAAGTGTTCTCTTGGATATTCGGAGAATCCCGCATACCTCCTGATTGTCCATCCATTTTTTCAGTCCCGCGTCTTTGGTCTGACTACATATACCGGTGACTTTTTTCTCGATCATGCTGAGACGGACAACCAATTCGTCAAAGGTCTGTTTTTCCATACATATAATTTCCATACCGTCATTTTATTAGGGTTGAAGACCGAGTTCTTTTTTTATTCTCGCCGGCAGCACCTTCCCCTTCCTGTTCAGGAAGTCCTGGACTTCCGAAGCCTTGTAGTAGGTACGCCCGTCAATCATGTAGTATGTGACGAGCTTCTTCTGGCGGTAGCGTGCAAGGGTGCGTTTCGTAACGCCAAGGAGTTCGCACATATCCTGGTTGTCGAGCAGTTTGTCACCCTCAAGGGCGGCCGTCTGCCTGTTCATGCGGTTCAGTCTGTCATCTATCCTGTCAAACCGTTCCATTATCTGGTGGAGCATCATCTGGAATGTCTCCCTGTCTATCTGTATCATAATGAATTCTGTTTTTAGTGTAATAATTCCATTTTTTACACCGTGTTGCGCAACAGGTTTCATTATGATATAGTCCAAAACATGGACCAATGGAGCATATTGCCACATAAAAACATGGCAAGTCGCTGAATAATAGAGAAATAAAAAATCAGCCCCATAAAAACGAGACTGATGGAAGTATTGCAAATGCAATATGTCGCAATACCTTATTGCAATGTTTTGCAATAAATCAGGCGGCAAATTCCATTTTTGAATGTTTTGGTATTTACGATTTTCCATTCACCCTGTGGTATATGCTTTGAGACGGATTTGTAGTCTGGACGGGTGGAGGGAAACAGGAAGATGATTATCTCGTCAATAAGATGATAAAGTGAGAGGCCACGCAGGAGTTCTATGCTTTCCTCGTCATGTATTTCGGCTTGATAAAGGACTGATGGGGCTGACATATCTTTCTCGCACATGAAATCCACAAGCGGATAACCCGGATATAGCCGGCGGGTACTTTTACCGCGTCCATATGAAAATCCGTCCTTATCGTCTCTCAGCCATTGTCGCAACGGATCGTCCTCCGCCGGAATGGAGCCGTCTAATGTCATTGCTATCAGAACCCGTAACCTTGCCATACCTTTTCCTTCAAATAAGAAGCGTGAAACTCACGCACTATCAGGTAGAGGCTCTGGTAAGCCCATTGTAGAATCATGCATGAGCTCACGCTATAAGACATAGCATAAGCTACACGCAATAGTCTCTACAATTTGAAATTTACCAGATTTCTACCTGAGACGTCTTGCGACTTATGTTGTAACATTCGGCAAGGCTCCAAGCAATGCCGATATTCTTTTCTTATGTTTTGACCGTCTGTCCTGCATGGCAGGATTTCCAGTCATTTGCAAATGTAGGCATTTTATTCCGAACAAGCATATAGAATACCCGTTATTTCCTGTTCAACCCGTATTTTTTCATCTTACGGTATAGCGTAGACGGGTCGATATGCAGCATGGCTGCGGCATGTTTGCGATTCCCGTGGGTGATTTTCAATGCCTGGACTATCGAGCGTTTCTCTTCCGCATCGTTTTCGGGGAAAAGATTGATCTCCTCAGTTGCCGCTTCCATTTTAATGTTCAGATCGGTTGTTTTAATGAGCGGCTGTTTTGCCATGAGTACCGCCCTTCTTATTCTGTTATGCAGTTCCCGCACATTTCCCGGCCAATGGTAAGAGAGAAGCAGTTGTTCCGCTTCAGGGCTGAATCCCTCGGTTGGTCTTTTTAGTTCTCCGGAAAATTTCTTCCTGAAATGGTTTGCCAACGGCAGGATATCTTCAGAACATTCGTGCAGGGAAGGCATGACAATCTCGAATTCGCATAGCCGGTGGTATAGGTCTTCCCTGAACCGTTTTTCCTGTATGGCAAGTTGAAGATCCTCGTTTGTGGCGGCTACAATCCTGACGTCAGCCCGCTTTTCCCTGTTGCCACCTATTGGGATGTATGTACCCTCCTGAAGCACTCGCAAGAGCATAGCCTGGACTTCAACAGACAGTGTACCTATCTCGTCAAGGAAAAGGGTGCCGCCTTTCGCCATTTCAAAATACCCGTCCTTATTGGTGTCGGCGCCGGTAAATGTACCTTTTATGTGTCCGAAGAAGAGTGAAGGTGCGAGTTCCTTGGGTATAACCCCACAATTCACGGCGACAAACGGCATATCCCTCCGTTCTCCTATATAGTGGATACGCTGTGCCACCGATTCTTTTCCTGCGCCGTTCGGACCGAGTATGAGTACCGAAATATCAAACGGCGCAACTGTCTTGACCAGATGTTCGATTTCTTTCATCTGAAGGCTGTTTCTGGGTAGCAAGCCCTTGTCCTTGTCACATATTACGGAACGAGGGTGGAAAATGTCTTTCAGTTGTCTCTGTAGTTCGTCCATTTGTACTGGTTTTGCCAGATAGTCTTTGGCTCCCAGTTTTATGGCTTGCACAGCACCCGGTACAGAGGCATATCCTGTCATGATAATGAAAGGAATGTCCAGCCTTTCTTTCCGCATCCATTCAAGCAAAGATATACCATCCCCCTCCGGCAGGCGTACGTCGGACAGCACAAGGTCGAAACTTTCTTTCTTGAGCAGTTTTCGTGCCCCTGGTTCATCTATTGTTATCTCTGCTTCATAACCGGATTTTTCCAACCATTTTTTCTGTTGCCCGGCAAGCATGATGTTGTCTTCAACTATCAGTATTCTGTATTTCATTCATGTTTTCATTTAATTATGTCCGTCCATTTCCGATAATCGGCTTTTTGTCTCAGATATCAGCCGGTCTATTCTTCTGACAATTCTTTCCACATCATTGCGGAATGTTGGCTCATCCGTATCTTCCGCATAATGTTCATAGCTGTACGGTTCCAGCTCATGGGCTATTCCCAATTGCTCCCACATCGGGTACATCCTGTGCAGAGTTTCCCATATCCGCTTCCGGTCGGGCTTTTCCTGACTCAAAGAATCCAGCAAGTCAGAACTGTTCCTATTGGATTCCTCTATAAGAGTCTCCAAAGTCCAGCGTTCATCTCCCGTAGTGACATACAGAGCCTCGAAATCTGGAGAATGATTGTCCATAGTTCTGTCCTGTCCAATGAGTGACGAGAGAAATACAAGCAGGTCTCTTGTATAGAACGGCTTGTGGATACAGCCGGCAAATCCTGCCTGAATATAGCGGTCTGCATCGCCATCGTTACGGGCGGTCATTGCCGCTATGGGAATTGTCCGTGAGTTTCCTATGTTGGAAAGGCGTAGCAGATGCAACAGGGCAAAACCTCCCGTACCACGCATCTGTATATCGGTCAGCAACAGGTCGTATTCTCCGGTTCTCAATGCTTTGACCACTTCCTGTGCATTGGTACAGGCTCGGCATGAGATACCGTTCCGTTCCATCATTTCAACTGTGTTGCGCAGCTGTATGGGATCGTCATCGACTACAAGAACCCGTCGCGGGAGTCTGAGACTTCCTGCTTCTGGTTTTGAATTGTCTATTACAGGCTCATCAGTTTTTCTAAGCGGAATTTCCACCTTGAATTTGCTGCCTTTACCGACCTGGCTCGAAACAGAGAGTCTTCCTCCAAACAGGTTCACCAGCCCTTTCGTAATGGAAAGTCCCAGTCCGAAGCCTTCTGAATCCAAATCCGGAGCAGCCCGTTCAAAGGGCTGGAAAATGCGTTGTGTCGTGTTCTCGTCCATCCCTATCCCCGTATCTTTGACCTGTACTGAAAGAGTACCGTCTTCATGACTTGCCAGAAATTTGATATAACCTGTACGGGTGAATTTTACAGCATTCTCCAGAATGTTGACCACTATCTGTCTTATGCGGTCTGCATCGCCAAAGGCGGTGATGCCGCAACCCATAAAAGCCTTGTCAAACATCAATCCTTTGTCGTTCGCCTTGCGTGTGTATTCTTCAGCGATACTTTCCAGAAAGGATTCAAGATGGAAAGGAATTTCGTTCAGGGTCTCCTTTGCATCGTCCAGACGGGAGAGGTCAAGCAGGCTGTTGGCAAGCCGGGTGATATGACGTGATGATTCAAGGATGTTTCCGAGATAGGCATTGCGGCGTTTACGGTCACGAGTATCCATGGCCAGTTCAGCACTGCCACTGATGGCATTGAGAGGTCCTCGTATGTCATGGGAAAGTGTGATGATTATTTTCTTGCGCATGTCGGAGAGTGTACGGTTTTGTGCTGCCGTATCTTCCAGTTCTGCCTTGTCCCTTTCCCTGCGGTTAAGGTCACGCATGATGATAAGGTGCGAAATGATGAGCAGGATGATGGCCATGCCGATTACTCCTGCCATTAAAAAGAACGACATTTTCTCTGCTTCTGCCATTTTTAACTCTCTTTGTGAGAAGGCAGTCTGTGCCTGTTCGTCGAGGTCATTTATAAGTTTGTTCAATGTCCTGTTCAATTCCCTATTGCGCATACGGAGGCTGTCTGCATAAATATCCATTTCGCTCGCTTGCCTTTGCTGTATGGCTATCAGGCTGTCGCTGAAAGCGTACAGTTCTTTGGTGGATGGCATTACTTGCATTTCTTCTTTTTTCCCAAAGAATCCTGCAATCCCTTTTTTCTTTTGTTCTATGGTACGGATACGTGTCGCACGCCTCGCCACTTCCGGCAACTGGTTTACCAGCAGGCTGTCCGCTTCAGTCCGTCGTTCAAACATTTCCATTATGTGCAGCAGATGTGTCTCCTTTGCGGCAAGCAGGGCACGAAGAGTGTCTATCTGTTCCGGGCGTACATATTCACGGCAGTGCCGTTTCAGCGAGTTCAGTAAACTGTCAGCTTGCAGTCGACGGTTACGATAGTGCAGATAGTCCGCTTTGTTCCAACTCGCCACGCCCTCACCTAATGTGGCGAGCCCCGTAATACGGCGATGAGCCGTGTTGATACCACGACGTATATGGCTTATGTTTGCCGTTTCAGCCTCAATTTCGCGCATCCGCTGCCGTTCATATACCAAAATGGCGGCCATGCTACCAATGACCGCCAACAAAAGAGCATAGCCCACCAATATTTTATGTTGTAATGTCAAATTCTTCAATATTTTGTTTTGTTCTTGTCATAGTCCACTTACGGGGACTGAAATAAGTCTCAGCTTTCTTTATTCAATGTATCGTGTAATATTTTTATATTCAAATGTTTCATTCCGGATATGGTAAGTTGTAATGCACACCGTCTTACAACATTCGTAATGGAACCTCCTGAAAGTTCCGTTTCGGCGGCTTTTGCGATGAGTTCTTCAGCATCATCCCCGAGCCATTCTTTCGGGAGCATACTGCGCCAGAGGGCAGCACGGAGTTCCTCATCAGGCATCGGGAAATAGATGATAGACTGGAAGCGGCGGGAGAAGGCTTCGTCGATGTTGGATTTCAGATTGGTGGCAAGTATGACCGTGCCGGGAAAATCCTCGATGCGTTGAAGCAGGTAGGCTACTTCCTGATTAGCATGACGATCGTTGGAGGTGTTGGTCGATGTACGTTTGCCGAATAAAGCATCCGCTTCGTCGAAGAACAGAATCCAGTTTCGGTTCTCCGCCAGGTCGAAAACTTTGGCGAGGTTCTTTTCCGTCTCACCGATGTATTTCGATACAATCATGGACAAATCCACACGATACACGTCCATCTGGTTTTTCTTGCCGAGCAGAGTAGCTGCAAGGGTCTTTCCTGTTCCAGGTGGGCCATAGAACAAGGCACGGTATCCAGGCTTCAAGATGCGTTTCAACCCCCAGTCCTCCATGATGGTGTGCTGGTGCGCAATCCATGTATTGATTTCTTCAAGGGCCTCATATGTGTTGTAATCCAATATCATGTCCTCCCATTCCAATGGAGTTGTAATGAGCTTGGCTGGGAAACCGATTGTATAGTCGGGCTTATATTCCCGATCCAGCAGGACATGGCTCAGAAACTCTTCGGAGGGACGGAGCTGGCCGCTCAGGAACGGTTCGCCTTCGCCGGCTCCTTCCAGCCGCAAAATATTCTGCGTATAGAACCAGTTGTCCCGCTGGAACATGTGGATGACAGCCTTTTTTTTCTCCATGTCCTCTCCGGCGATAATGAACGAAGCGGTCTCGCCGGTGGGCAGGAAGCCACCATGAGACAGCCCTTTCCAGCCGCCGAACTCGGTGTACTGGCGGTCGAAGTTCTTGTTCTGCACGAAGAAGATATCCAATGCCTGGGGACAGGTATGCGGCATCAGAGCCAACATGATAATAACCCGTTCGTTGAACGTGATTTCCTCTCTGCCGGTCATGCTTTCCAGCCATCCGTCAGCAGGAGGTGTGACTTCCTCTATTGAGGCGTATTCACATCCTTGCTGAAAATACAGCTGTATGGCTGTGGTCAGCATTCTTTCAAACCATTCGATATGCGCTGTCATCATAGGCTACATCATTTCTGCATTTAATAACTGTTCGCCTTTGCTCCCATCACATCGGCCTCGTGTTCGAGGTCCACATTATCATTTACGGGCAGTCCGCTCACTTCGGTGGTCGGTTCGACACGGCCTGCCATCTGCTGAGCTACATGCCATGCCTCGTGGGGCAGATGCTGCTCCTGGCCGGGACCGACATGGATGTCCGTCCCTTGTGTATAGGCTAATGCCTGCACGGTTGCCGGCTTGTCAGAGTTGTAATGCACACGCACATCGTCCATCGAGAAGCCGGAGAGGTCTTCTATCCCGGCTTTCAAATTGTCGGGCATCCCCGTCTCGTTCTTCTTCTGTACAGGCTGCTCGAATTTACCCTGCAGGACTTCATCATCGTCTTCTTCACGCTGTATGGGTTGCACGAATTTTCCCTGCAGCGGTTCGTCTTCTTCGTCATCAAGCCGTTGTACAGGCTGTTTGAATTTGCCCTGTAAAGTCTCGTCCTCGTCTTCAAGACGTTGTACGGGTTCTGCCACGGTCTGCAATATTCCGCCCTGACGGTTGTCCACAAACTCCAATGCGCCTTCGCCGCTACGCTTCTGCTGGATGGTGCGCGGCACCTTGTTCTGGTATGTCTTTTCTGCTTCCATAGAATTGAAAATTGTATATTAGTCTTGAATTAATTGAGGGACTTTATTTTTTTCGTTATAACTAAAAAGATAAATATGACTGTCGCCTGCAAAACATTTAAATTGATCCCACTTGACAGTATAGACTATATTACCTCTGTTTGGATCTTTATATTTTACCCATTCTTTGCCTTCTTTTCCATAATCTACTATTTGTATTGCGTGGTTGTACGTGTCTATTTGAGGGTCTTTATCCATGAAATCTGTATTTTCATAAGGCAGTTGCCTACCTTTAATTCCCTTGTTTATGCCAGCCCATACTGGTAATGTAAATACACTCATAGTCGTTTCAAAGGCGTTATAATTATTGTCTTTACTAAATTGGGTTGGAGTTTGATTTGAAATAATTGCAACTTGTTCTTCCGATGTCTTGTCTTTAAATACAATCAACATCTGATTTATCTTTTTTATTGCATTGTACAAAACCTTCTTAATGTCAGAATACCGTATAAATCCTTTCATTGGGCTTAAATTGTTCACAATGCGTGCAACCGATGGTGATATCTTCCTTAAAAAATTATATAATCTGTCAGTTCTAATTTGCCCTCTACTTTTGTTATTTCTTTTGGATTTAAAACTTGCCTGCTTGATTTTTTTTAAAGCAGTGTTTATTTGTGCCTTTGTAACTCTTAAATCCTTTATATAGCCTTTATCATTCTTTTTATCTTTAGATTCTTTAATTTCTGTTTTAGATGCATACATTGTTAAAATATTCCTTAGCGTATTTAATTTCAACTCAGGAAAAGTAGCAGCCATACTTTCAAATACAGTTAACCAGCAAGAAGGTCCATTTTGTACATGCAAATTAGTATCAACCTTTTGTATAATATCTTTTGTTTTTATTGTAACAGGGTTATGCAGAAGGATTCTACCCTGACGGTTGTCCGCAAACTCCAATGCGCCTTCACCACTACGCTTCTGCTGGATGGTACGCGCCACTTTGTTTTGATAGGTCTTTTCCGCTTCCATATATATATTTAATTGTTATAATTCTCAAAGTCAAATTCTTCCTTGTCACGCCAGATGACATTGATTTTCTTCTTGAGCCACGGCAACCGTATCTGTCGATATGACCACGGCAGGGTATCCAGCAGGATGTCGTAGGAACGGTTTTCCACATACAGCACCCATTTGTCTTCACGCTGTTCCAGTTTGCCCGGACGTTCGATGAAACTATGTTGGAAACCTTTCACCGAGGTGTTCTTCAGCTTGTCCCAGTTCGACTTCACTCCCGAAAGCATGGATTCTACGGTCTGTATTTCCTGACTGGTCAGTGTCAATGTTTTCGGTAAAGGTACATAGAACGGGCATCCGGTAAGAATGCGGTTGAATGCCAGTTCCTGTTCCTTGTATTCACGAGACTCTCCCGTAACAATCCGTTGCAGGATAAAGATGGCGCGGATTCGGGCTTCGGCATCCTTCAGGTCTTTCTTGCCGTCTTCTTTTTCTTCCAGCAAGCCAAGCATTCCAAACAGGCGCGTGAACCAAACAGCCAGCAGGCACAGTCCGGCATTCGGCACTTCGATGTATTCCGGCAGTACGGATTCTTCCAACGCCTGTTCCGCATCGGTCAGGTGCAGTTCCTCTTCCACAATCTTAACAACCGCTTCCAGTGCGGTTTTCCTTTCGGCAGGTAGTGGTGATTCCGTCTGTTTTTCTTCTTCCGGTTCTTTCTGTTCCGACCTGTTTTCAACTCCTGAGCCGGTGGACCGTTCACGGATGTACTCCGGCATTCCGTTTTCCCATGAGAGGGCAATGACATTCTCCAGATACTTCTTGACGATGTCCGAAGCGTTGCCGTAACGGATGCGTTCTATAGGATAAGAAGCCACAAACCGTACCAGTCCTTCAGCAAGTATTTTATTTTCTATTCCGTATTTTTCCGAAACCGTTCCGACTGTCCGGCCCAAGGTGTCTCCCAGAGAGAGAGACATGCCGGAAATCATTTCCAGCCAATCTTCAACACCAAGCCATTCACTCCATTGAGTGGAAGCGACATGCCTCCTGCCGGGAGTACTGACGGTCGAATACCGTACCAGTTTCCAGAGCAGTTCCGGTTGCCAGCGAGCATAATGGCGTAATATCTGTGATTTTTCCGTATCACTGACAGACGGGGACAACAACCATGTCGCCCATTCATCGAAGAGTGTTCCGTCCTGTCCGGTTCCGGAAACTTCGAAAGAGAGTGAAGCCGCTTTCTGTTCGGATGTACTCTTGTTTTCAGTACCCTCCAAGGGCGTTTCCGGCGTGATTATACGAACAGCCTGTCGTTCTATTGTTTTCCATTGACCGCGGTCTGCATCCGTATATTCTCTGTTCCCGGTCAGGATATGATGAAGGTGGCGCAGGAAAAGGGAAACGGTCGCTTCCACATTCATTATTCCCATGTCCACTCTTTCCGTTATCATGCGGAGCGTGGCTTTCGCAACGGACTGTTCCCATTCTTCGCTGCTGCCTGTAAACAATACGTTACCAGGCAATACTGTATTTATCGCTCCGATGGTTCGGAACAATCTTTCTGACAACATGGAATCTGACTGTCCGAGAAGATAAAGCAAGGCATCCTTGCCGATGATTTCAGCCCACAGTTCAACAGTGCCTTCATCCAAGGTGACGGTTTCCCGAAGCAGACGTATTGCTTCTTTGGGCGAATCATTCATATAATGACGGAACACCTCACTTTTCAATGCGGATGTGTATGTACCGTCTCGCAACCAGCCGGTCAGTCCGATCATGTCGTTTACATATTGTTCAAATGCGGTTCGTGTCTCATTCAAGGCAATCCTGTCAGGATTGTCATCCTCCGGAATCCGGTGTAAAGCGGTATCTGTATTAGTCGGATTGCCGTAGAGAACATCCGATGCAGGCCATTCAGAAGTCCGATCCTCCGAACGGATGTATCTCCATGTCCGGACCAATAAGGACAATAGAAAGTTGTCTTCCAAGTCCGGAAGGGTTCTTATCGTATTGGAGTCGTGATATGTCCTTTCATTATCCGCTACTGCCGTATCGGGAATACGTAACAATCGGCTGATCAGTGATTCGAGAACCGTCTTTATGTTGTTGCTGTCATTGCCGGTCACGGCAGAAAGCAACCGTACAACCGCATCGTTCACCGATATGGAAACAGTCCTGGCATCCCATGAAGCGAGCGACAGGAATAGCGAATGCCATACGTCTTTTACAGGACGTGACACAAGTACTGCGACTGTCTCGATATGCTGTACAAGCCATCCGATAAAGCGTATGGCATCCGTCCCGGCTTCTGGACTGTAAACCTGTCCGGCGAGCCTCATGATGAGGTTGCGTAATGCTGTCCTGTCAAGCAGGTCGAAGACGGTATCCGACAGTTTCTCCGACAGCAAGACAGAAACCAGTTCGTTTTCCTTGCCCCGATAAATGTCGAACCATTGCAGTACAAATATCTTCTTTGCCTGTTCCGGTATGCTGTTGTCCGAAAGGACGGTCTTTAGGGAAGTGATTATCTTCCCAGCCTGATTATCCATGCGGGAACGGTCTTTCGTAATGTCCGTAAACCCTGATTCGGACATGCCGGCAGCTTCCAGGATTCCGGCATATACATCGTCATCGGACGGAAGTTCCCGTCCGGTTACTTCTTTATAAAACAATCCGGACAGCATCCGCATCCGGGCCGAAGCGGAATCCGAATCCGGGTATGCACCCATGGAAATCCCTTGCCATACGGCCATCTTCAAAGCATTTGTCACCCGGTCTTTTCCGGCATCCCGTAACCACATGACGGATGCGGATGCCTTTTCAACCGTATCAGACAGGACGGCAAGTGTCTCCGCCAGTTGCAGGGAAACATGTTCCGCAAGTCTCATCAAAGCCGTCTGTCCGGTCAGAGCCGCCAGTAAGGACAGATACTTCCTGTCCGGTCGCCCTGTCAGCCACCGTATTAACAGTTCAGGCTTGTCCTGTATCAGCCGTGAGAGCGTTCTGCGCTTCATCCCGTCCGGCAGTTCCGTATTTTCCAGCCATCTGTCGAATGCGCCGTCATTGCGGGCAAGGGCCTCGGGAACCTGGACAGACAAGGATACTTCATCTGCCTTTTCATCAGACGTTGGTCTGCCGGTATGCCCGGCTGTATCTTGTTCTGTCCGAATCAGGGACAGTTGGAGCAATATGTAATACAGTTCCCATACATAGCTGTCGCCGCTTTCGGGAGAGCCGTCCTTGTCCAGCCGCTGGTTATGGTAGATGATGTCAAGCACGGTCAGGTAATAGTCCGCTCCGAACACTTCCAGCAGGAACTGCATGGTCATATCCACTTTTGAAAGATAGACGGGTGAATTTCTCTTATGTATGAAAGTCAGCAGGCTGCGGTTCAGGTGAATCCGGAAATGTGGCTTGTCCCCGAACATGGGCACCCCGTTGAATGGGTAATACTCCAGAAGCCATCCGTACAGTCTGTACCAGTATTCCGGCACGCCGATTTCCGCATGGTCTTCCGTTTCGGTGGCCATGATGGACCTGACATGCGGATTTTCCAGCAACTCCGCCATGAAGTCCAGTCTGCCGGAGTCGTGCGAAACATGGATGAACCATACCACACTCTGGGGTACCGTTTCCAGAATCATGGACAGAAGTCTCTGACGTTCGTAGCGACCAAGTGAAAATTCGTGGGAGAACAGCATGGAAAGGAATGAATCGGTTCCTGCCCCGTCAGCCGCACTGAAAAACAACTTTTCAAGCTGGGCGCTGTCCAGTCGGGTAAACAGCCTTGCCAGTACATGGGGATGTTCCATCAGGGGGAACAGCCGGTTTCCGTACCCCATATCCATGTATTTGCGGAGTTCTTCATACAGGTCGAAGTCCGGCCTTTCCCATTCCGGCAGGCAGAAACCGTGCTCCAGATAATGCAGCAGGTTTTCAAAACGTCTTGTACGGGCATTTCCGGCCGAGACAGACTCCGGAATATCCGTCCGTAAAATTTCCTTATATGACAAGAATTTCTTTTCCAGCTCTTCGCGGAACCTGACAGGAAAAACTTCAAGGAACCGTTCCTGAGGTATGCTTCCCAGATCCAGTTCCAGGGTGGGAATTTCCAGGCAGGTCTCCATGTCATCGTAAGCGGCGAAGAATTCTTCCAGAATGTCCGTCACACAGTGTCGGCAGAACCCGTCCCAGTCCGCATAAAGGTTTCTGGCAAACATTTCGTCCGCCATCCTGAACCTGAACGATATCTTGTCAATCACTGTCATGCGTCTCTGTGTTATATCCTATCCCTGTCCCTGTTTTTCTATTATATCCATCATCGTTTTCTGCAGGAGCGGTTTCAGGTCTTCGGGCAACCTGCCAGCCAAGCAGTCGTGCCATTTCCTGTAACATTCCTCAAACCGTTGCATCTGCGAGGAGCGTAGCCAGCAGGTTTCCATCTTCAGATGGGCCGGCAGTACCGACCGTGCCAGTTGCGTACAGGCATCCCTGAAGCGCATGGAGCGTGTTCTGGCCGTCCATCCGGTGAACACCAACAGTACCGTCAGCGGTTCGGCGGGGTCGAACAGGCTCTTTTCCACCACATATACGGCCTCGCATGGCCGGTTCAGGTCACGCAGGTAACGGCACAGGGTATTGGCCCATCCCCGTAGTCTCTGCTTGTCGTCCGAACGACCGAGGTTCATACGCAGACGTTCTTCCCGTCCCTGGAATACAAGAAGCCATTCTCCGTTGCCCACTTTCACCAGATTGTAGGCACTCAGGCGGATTCCTTCGCGGAAGAGCGAGCCGCTGATCCAGTTGGAATTGAATATCGGCAGGTGACGCCTCAATTCTTCATCGCGTTCCAGTTTTTCCGCTTCCGTCTTGGGCGGCTCATCCGGTTCGATTGCTTCCACTGTGTCGGTAACGAAAAGGGAATCGTCAATCATGGCCGAGTTCATCAGTTCACGGACGCGCTGTCCTTTCTCACCGTCACCCATCAGAATCAGGTTATGCCCGGGAAGTACGTTGCCTACGGAAATCTCCTCGTCGCAGTTGAAGTCCAGCAGGAGGGAAAGATAGCGTTTTATCGTCGGTATGTTTTCTCCACCGTATGCTCCCGTGATGTCCATTCCCCGTGAACGGTAACGTGTCAGCCTCGGCAGTTCCCTCAGGAAGGCCATCCGTCGGCGCAGCCTGCCGCTTTCCGTACGGCTGTAGTAATCGAATTCCCTGAGCCATACGGGGGCACTGTCTACACCGTATAATCCGTCGAGGAAATCCATGTATTCATTTTTCAGGTCTGCCACTTTCCGGAACTTGTCCCTGACCTTACGCATGTCAAGTTCCTCATCCGGAAGCGTGGGGATGCGTCCGGGGGTATCGGTGTCTCTCAGGGAAAGCACGCTTTTCAGCCCGTCCAGTTCTTCCAGACCGCGTTTCATCAGCAGGTCAAACAGCCTGAGATAGCTACCGAAGTTCACCGCTTCCGCCCTTTCCTTCCCGTCCGTACCGCTCATGAAGTCCGCATCGGCGGTATGGTAACACTTGGGAAGTTCCCGGCTTACCGGATAATGGCCATATACATTCCTATAGTGGGCTTTTCGCACCAACTCATGCACGGACGTATCTCCGTGCATGTCATTCATGCCACGGCCCTTTTCCTGCATGAAGTGCCGCATACGCAAGGTGGAGCGCATGAAATACATGGCTTTCAGCCTCTCCTTGAACTCGTCCACATCGGCATAGACCTGTTCGTCGCGTACCTTTACCTTCACGTTCCGGAAATCGTCCGGAATCAGAAGCATATATCCGTCGCTGAAGTCCGTTACAGGGTGTCCGTCCCTGTCCTTGAACCAGCAGGTCTTGAAGTCCCTGACACCTTCGATACCGTAAAGGATCCAATAGAGTTCCCGCTCCGTATTCACCTGGTCGGGAATCACTACCCGTACATCCTTTACCGGACCGTCATACCAGACATCGGGGCTGCATGTTTCCCCGGAATGTCCGGAACCGTCCATTTCCAGTTGTACCGAACCGGAAAGATACTGCATGGCATTCCAATAAATCTGTACCAGTATCTCGGTGGCGTTATATCCTGGCAATATCTCGAATTCGGTTTCAAAAGTCAATTCCTTCGGGTGTTCCACTTCCACTTTGCCGATGTTCTCGCACAAGTTGCGGTGTCTGTTCAGGAAACTCCTCACGCGGCTGACAATACCGTTCTCGTCCTCAAAGAAAGGGGAAAGGCGGAGCGTGAAATCGTAGGCACGGGCTTCACGGTCTGTCTCCACGGTCACATTCTGCACCATCGGGAAACGGGCAAGGACAAGCCTGCGGTAATCATCGGCCGTGACGGGAGTCGTAGGATAGACCTCGGAAGCCGGGAACAGACCGTATCTGCCCACCTGCCATGTCCCGTCCGTATCAGTCAGGTAATCCTCCAGGTCGAAATCCAGTTTATAGTCAATTTCCGTCAAGGCATAGTTCACCGTGTCGGCCACGGTCACTCCGGGATCATGGGGATTATAGTCGGTCCACACTTCTCCTGAAATGCGCTGAAGCTCTTCAAGCGTTTTCCGTTGGAGGACGGTATAAAGATCGTCCCCTTCCGGCCGGGTTATATATAATGATTTGTCAGCCATCCTGTCTGAAATTAGGTTTTACATATCCCACAAAGTCTCTATCCGGCAGGAAATGTACTCCTCGCCGTACCTGTTCCGACAGCTTTTCATCTGCAGATACAGCTTGCGGTCCTGTATCTGCCAGCGTATTTTGATTTTACCGGACCATCCCCACCAGTGTCTCCTGCGGGACGACATCTTGCGGCGCATACCGTCCGAATGGGAAGCGGTAGCTTCGCAAAAGGCATATTTCCCGGAACGCGGATGATGCCAGCAGGCGGAAATGCGGTACACCCTGCATCCGTCACTCTTCCTTTTCACGGCGGCCTCTACGGGCAGGTCGTGCCAGTAGCCGTCGGCCTTCACCTTCACGATACCGTCGCTGTCCGGCACGCTCTCTTCCTTCGGTTCTTCCCGGTCTTCCCCACTGCCGTTGTCCTTTCGTTCCGGCATAGCCACACTTCCGTCCTTTCCGATAACCAGGAACTTCACCCCCTGTCCGTTACTGATGACCAGCGAACCGTCATCTGCCAGCGAGATTCGCCACAAGGGTTTTGCATCCGGCAATACGGGCTGTCTGCTGAACAGCGAAGCAAGAACCCGTCCGTTGCCAGCAGGGTATAATATCAGTCCGTCGTCCTCGGAGGCGGTCAGACATCCGTCATCGTTGATGTTGTGCAACGAATCGATCAGGGCGGCAAACTGTTCTTCAGTTGGAACCCGACCTTTTTGAAAGTACGACTTGAGCGTCTCCCTGTTTTTATGCCTGTTATCCATGGTGTGTCCTATTATTTGTTATCAATTATCTTATCACAAAATCATCGCCGATACGTGCCTCTTCCACCCCGGATCGGTTTTCTGTCAGGTCGATATGGATATCTTTGACATACAGCACTCCGCCAATGGTCGAAGCGGTGTACCAGAGGTCATTTTCGGCTGTTTCATTCCGGGCTCCATCGACTCTCAGCAAGATGGTCTCCGTGACGGCCTCGTCGTTGCCCACACGGGCCAGCAGAGCTTCGTAAGAGAATTTCAGCGCCAGGTCAGGAAGGGTGCCGTCCTCCAGCCAGGTACAGAAAAATCTCCTGATGCGGCGTTTCAGCCTGCGCCGCACTTCGCCTATGTCCTGCATTCCTTGACGGACTACCGCCTTGAAGGTGACATCTACCGGCTCGTAAACCGGGTTGATGACCCTTATCCGGGCGAACGGGGAGGATTTCGAGCGGAGGTAATCTTCCATCTCGGCAAGTTTCCACAGCGGAAGGAGCGGATAGGTACGTCTGGCAGGTTTGGGGAACACCACCACCGTCACATCGCCTTCCTGTCCGGAGGAGGGAATACAGCAGGCCTTTTCAATATCGGAGAACTTTTCAATGACTAACGCCTCGTAGTCGCCCGGACATACGGCCCTGCCACGGGTGGAGATACGGATACGTTCACGGATATGAGAGACTGTGGCTGTTTCGGCAGGTATGCCTCCGTAGCCCGGAAGCGGCTGTTCCACGCCGGCAATACGGCTGTCTTCCGCAAGCGTGGAGGTAATGGTGCCTGCCGGCAATGGGTTCCCGTCGCCGTTTTCCGCTGTCACATGGAAGCAGTTCATCCAGACGCCTTCTACTGCCGTATCCGTTGGGGCGCTTCCTTCGGGGAAATGGAACATCAGCCAAGCCCTGTTGTCTTCTCCGTGTTCGGGGCATTGCACCTCGATGAATCCGCTCCGTGTCAGACCTTCCGTTTCTTCGCACAGGATATATTCCTGCGGGAGTTCCTTCCATCCCTCACCGTGCCGGTAACAGGAAACGGCCATACGTCCGCTTCCGTTCCTGCCTGCACAGTTAGCTATCTTGTCGCCGGTCATGACATATCTCAGGCTGAAATAAAGTCTGATATGTGCCGTGTCACCCAGCCGGGTAAACCCAAGGATCAGTGAAGGCACTGCTATGGCAGGGACAAAAAGAGGCAGCGAGTCACCGTCCGCACTGGCGTATTCATCGCATCCGGCCGTTTCGGACACCTGAAGCAGATGTGACGTACCTGTGTCACCCGGTATGAACGTCTCGTCCGATTCATATCCGAAAGAGGCTTCCGCCAGCAGAGGGACCTGCGGCATCTCCGGTACGGGAATGTGATGTTTTTCCTTTTCCTTGCCATTGTGCATCATGGCTGCCGCATAGAGCGTATAATAATCATTCACGCCGAAGCCGATTTCGGGAGATTCCAGCGTGAGACGGTAAAGCCCTTTTCTGTCGTGTGCGTCCGCATAACCGGCAGATCCGTCCAGGTTGAGTTCTATTACGGCGCGGTCGGACAATGCGCCGTTGTCTGCCGTCCTGAACAGTTGGACGGGAGAACCCGTACACGGACGCCACCGGTTGCCTGCCAGCCATTCACATCCTATCTTGAAACTGCTGTTGCTGATGGCGGTCCGTGTGCCGTAGTGGAGGTATATCTCCCGATAGCTTTTTTCCGGCAGTCGGTTCCATATTCCTTTCAGAGACACCCTGACAATATTCTTCAATGCCGTTTCCGGATGGCCGAACACGAGCCTGCTGCCACGTTCTCCCAACGGGCCGAAAGGATAGAACGGTTGTCCCGGATCCATATCTCCCAGGTCACCCCGCAAAATGAATCCCTTCATGCCTTCCACTCTGGTCCGGATATGTATGTTCCGGATGCGTAATCCTTCCGGCAGGGTGTCTGTCTTGCTCCGGTCCGCAAAAAGGATCTTGACAGCCGGATATTCCGTATCGAACCCGTGGACATCCTTGGTACACGCTACCGGACACGGGTCATCTTCTTCGAAAGAAAAGGTAAATTCAAGCACATCTCCACCGGCCCTGTATGCCGGCTTGCTTGCCAGCGGCATCCAGCCTTCCTCGCTGCTGACAAAGAGCCTGAACGAGGGGACATCTTCCTCGTCTCCGGTCCAGAGGCCGGAAAGCGATGCTCCGTCGTCGTTCCGTAAAGAAAATCCGAGTTCCACGTCGCGCCTGCCCTCCGATAGAACGAGGCTTCGTGAAACGACCAGCCACCCGTATTCGAGTTCCTCGGATGCGGCATTGCTGTTGGGGAAAAGAGAGGAGACAGGATTCTCTGCCGTGAGCAGGGACATCGTGTGATACTTTCCGTCCTTGCGGAATACCGACTGTACAGACGCCAGGTTGCCGGGGACAACGTACGCCTTTTCATCGAGCCTGTAGAGCAGGTCATCGCCTCCGGATGTCTTACCTGCCGGAAAAACGGTTCCTTTGGGTAGCGAGAAAGTTTCCGTTGCCCGGTTCCTGTCCGGAATTACAGTGACGTAAGTGCCGTCCTGTACGGCTCCTTTCGGCTTATCATGCAGAATCTCCCTACGGTAGAATTCCGTCCAGTCCGAAAATCTGCCGTTGAAATTCGAGACAATTCCGCAATAGTTCCGTACCATGGTCAGCAACAAGGCGAGCGAGGCATCCATGTCGCCTCCTGATTCTATGCGGGCCATGTAAGTGTCCGCCTTTGCCTGTATATCCTCCAGGACACCCAGCATCTGGTAATACGGCTGGCTTCTGTTGTCCATGAACGAAGACATGTTACGCATCCGCTTTTCCTCTTTTCTCGAAGGGAGTGCGGATTCGAGTCTTTCCTTGATTTCCAAGGCCACCAACATCGCAGGACTGTCAGAGCTGTAGCCGTGTGACATACGGATGAAACGGTCCAGACGCAATATCCAGTCCGTACAATTGTTCATCAGCTTCCGTGTGAACCACTTTTGGGCAGAGGTGCCCTGTCCTTCCACGAAAGAAGTGATGTAGCTGCCGAGGTGCTTGCGGACAATCTCCACCAGCACGACCAGCACATGGTCTTTCCACAGGCAGGAAAGGCAGTCCGTCTCTTTACCGTCGGCGTCCCGTAACGGCAGGTCGCCGCTTACGGACATGAGCCAGCGGAACAGCTCATGCCAGTCACATTCCAAGGCACGGAAGCCATCCAAGGTTGCGGTATCCTTCATACATTCTTCCCGCAACGTGCCTTTCAGTTCGTATGTCGTCTTTTCTGCCATAGGGTCAACTTTATCGAATTCGTACTTTCAATGCTTGCTCACAGTCCGACAAGGTCCGTTCCTTCATTCAGGTAAAAGGGATAGACCATGTTGGTACGGCGGTTTGTCTGATGGATGGTATAGTCGAGGCAAATCTTCAGGATGCCTGCTTTCTGATCCACCTCGAAATCCACCCGGTTCAGATCCACGCGCGGCTCGAACATCACCACGGAACGCTCTATCTCATCGCGCAGCAGGGTCTGTGTGGAGACATCCATAATCTCGAATACATATCGCCGTATCGGACAGCCGTAGCTGTAGCGGTGGACGCGTTCACCGGGCGAGGTGCTCAGCAGCGTCCACAGACTCTGGCGTATGTTCTCCTCGTAGGCGGCCATCCGGGTGGGAGTGCCGTCCTTATCTAATGCCGGAGGGAAACTCCAGCCGTTACCGAGGAATGTTCTTCTGTTGTTCATATCTTTGTTTTATATTATTTTGCTCTTGAATGATTTTGAAAAGGATTGTGCTCTCTTCAGATTCTGAGACAAGCCCAAAATGTATATTTGAAGATTCCCATCATTCCTTTTCCAGTCTATCAATGAACACCTAAGCCAAAAGTAATGTTCGTCAAAGTCGTTTGAATGGCGTTAAAGAGGCGCAACCGTTATTTAAGAATAACATTACATTATGGTTGTAGATTAATTTTAATGCTCATTCAGAATCGGATTCCTTTTCAAAATTTAGATTAGAAAATATGTTTCTTACTCTATTTTTGATGGTCTCCAGATCAACTTTAGGTTTATCTTGGGGATCATTTGCATTTACCTCATTCATTAATTCTCTGTAAAAATCATCTTCTGTCATTGGTAATGTTAGCTCGCTCTCTATATTTATTATCTTTATTACTTCAAAGTCTATTATTCGATTTATATTATCATCTACTAATTGTCTATTCCAATAGTATGTATATGTTTCTTCTCCAATATCTGTTTCGTTTGTTAATTGTGGTTTCTCTTCTGAAGACAATAAACCTCCTGCGTCCATTACCTTATCCACGTCCATTTTTTCCACTTTATCGGCGAAATAGATATGACCATTCATTATAATATGTCCTTTACTACCCGGAGGCATACTTTGGTTGTACCAAGTATCGTGCTGAACTGTTTCTGGAAGTTCTTTACCCTGATTGTATATTACTCCATTTATAACCTCCCATGCCTCCCAATAGTTACGATTTTTATCTATTTTATCAGATTCATTTGTTTCTTTACGAATTATATTCTGTACAATATAACCTTTTAGATGAGGTTCTGTCGCCTTCCATTTAAAACTATAGTCCATTTTACCCGTAGTAGGCTCACTATTATCTATTTTGTTTATCTTCAATATATTACGCTGCAAAACTGCATTGCGATGATTTCTACACTTACATAATTGTATCAATCTATTACGAGTAGAAGAAGGAATTATACGCGATGTTGGTTCTTTGTGTTGTCTTGCTTCATACATACCTATTAAATTTTTAAAATTATTATTCCATTAAATTTTCTTGAAAAGTGAAACATCACTGTATAATAAAAACATTATCCTCCTATCTGTACCGTGGGGCATCCGGCTACGATGACGCCACCGTGTGCCGTCGTATCGCCCATGCGGGCGGCAGGCTTCCCGCCTATAAAAACCGTTGCGGAACCTTTGACAATCGTGTCCGGAGGACCGGTGCAGACGCATATATCGCCCACGACTGCCGCAGGCAGTTTACCGATCAATACGTTGGGTACTCCGGGTCCTGTGACAGGGCCGCCCACATGCGGTATCGGCGATGGGAATGCCGGAGTCTGCATGGGACAGGTGTGCATGTCTGTAAGTCTTGCTGCCGGTGGCATATTGTCCTCCTTTCTTTTTTAGTTTATCATTACCATCGCACCTTTAATGGTGGTCTGGCCGCTGGCAGAAACTTCTGCCGTGGCGTTGCCTTTGACGGTAGCGCCTATTTTAGCCTGCACTTTGACATTCATGCCTTCGAGACTGGCGTCCTGCTTGGCTGTGCCGCAGAGTTTCATCGTGGCATCCATTGAAATGTTGCCTTTTGCCGTCAGCTTGATGTCTTTGGCAGACGAGAGCGAGATACCATTCTTGTCCATCTTGACGCTGTTGCCGTTCTGGTCGGACAAGGTGATGGATTTCCCGTCGTCGTTGATTTCCACTTTGTTGTTACCGGGTGTGGAGACCGTTATTATTTTCTTCTCCTCGTCGAACTCAATGCGCATTTTCTCGCGTGTGACGAGGGCTTTCCTGTTGTTCTTCGCTTCGTATTCGTAGGGAGGCTTATGCTTGTTCCCGTACAGGCTTCCGAGAATTACCGGGTGCGTCGGGTCGTTGTTCACGAATCCCACCAGCACCTCATCATCCGGCTCGGGAAGCCAGAACGAACCTGAACCACCTGTGGCGTAAAGGGTTGACAGGCGTGCCCAAAGCAGTTTTTCCTTGCCGTCCATCCATGGCAGTTCCACCTGTATGCGGCATTGCTTCAGCGGGTCGCCGTCCAGTTTTTTCACCACAGCCGTGTGCAGTCCTTCCATACCCGGAAGCAGCCCTGCTGCCGGCGGACTTACCACATCCGGTTCGTCGGTGATGTTGCCGGGACTGATACCTATTCCGGCTTTGGTAATCCACTCGTTCTTCTCGATGATATGGGTCACGGAGCCGATGAAAGCCTTCCCGTTGAACCGTTTGCCGAGACCCTTCAGCTCGATGATACAGCCCGGTATGGCTTCGGCTGCACCATAGAAGCTGAACGTGCCGTGATAACGGGCAAGTCCGGCCTTCAATGCCATGCTGTCCGCCCATGCCTTCAGCACAGAACTGTCGGTCGGGGCATCCGTCTGGAGCAGCATGTTGCCGTCGGCAGAAAGGTCACCCGCCTTCAGGTCGCCCTGGCTGTTCAGTGACGGTGCGGATGCGGACGCCTTGACCTGCTTCTGTTCTTCCGGATTCCATGACACGGCATCATAGCCGGAATACTGGTCGCCTGCCGAAAGTCCGGCATCGAAATCTATCAGGTCGTTGCCGTAGGTGACGGTCAGTACGGGTGACGCGCTTACTTTCGGTTTGAACACCTTGATGTCCTTTCCCACGGTCAGGATGAACATTCCGCAGGCATCGGCACGGGAGAGGGCGAAGTCCCAGTCCGTACAATAGTATTGCACCATTTCAGGATGCTGGTAGTCCGTACTGTCCACCGATACGCTTCCATAATCCTTCAGCACTTCCCTGATCATGTCCGCATCCTTCTTTTTCTCGAAGATACGGTTGTGCCGTCCCTGCGTGGCGGGCCATGCGTTGTCGCGGCATTCCACTACCATCATGGAACGATGTCCCTTCCCGATGCGGATGGCTGTCTGCATGATGATGCCCTCGAACAAGGTCTTCTGGTCGTTCAGGTCGCCCGCGTCAATGCGGATGGCATTCCCGGGCTTGAAACTGTCCGAATCACTCTCATCGAAAGTCTGGGCATCCATGTCCCCGGCGTTGAAGCAGAGGGTGGCCTTGCCGATACGGTTCAGTTCAAGACGTATTTTGACTGAAACGAGTTCGTAGGAACCGTCGAGCCTGGTACCGCCTGCGTAAACTGTCCAGGCAAGGATACGGTCTGCATATTTCGATGGAGAGTCGGCCATATTATAATTAATTTTCTACTGGTTTACAATAGCTTGTTCATTCTTTTTTGAGCGGCGGGAACAGCAGTTCCGTTCCTGCCGGTATATTCCTGAATCCGTCAAGGTTGTTGAACCTTGCCACTTCACGCACAAGCAGCGAATCACCGTATATCTTGTGACAGAGGTGTGGCAAGGTTTCTCCAGCCTTCACGGTAATGAGCTGTGACATATCGGGAGACTGTTTGGAATACTTCTTGCGTTCTTCCTCACTACACATATACCCTTTGAATGAAAGTTCAATCTTGGCCTGCAGGGGTATGCCTTTCGTGGTAAACATAGTGTACTTTGTACCCATCTGTGCGAGTCTTCCTTTGAAAAGCAGTTCACCGTATGAGACCATGACATACGAAGGGCTGTGTCCTTTGTTCTTATAAATATAGAGCAGATCGGTAATTTCTTTCACCTTATCATATACACGTTCTCCCTTTTCGATTCCTTCCGCCACTCCCGAACAATCTATGACGAAATTCAGTGAAAGTGTCGTCGGACCATATCTTTCAAAACGTATGTTACCACCTGTATTGCCAAGCTGTTTGTCTTCACGGTAAAGGATGTTCTTCCCCAAACTAATCTGTTCGGGGTCTATTGGAAATTTCAATGGCGAGCCATGCTCATCTTTGAATTGATTGTCTGTATAGGCACTCAGTATAATTTTCTGCATAGCAATCGTTTTTATCGTTCCTTACTTCTTTCCGGTGATATATACTTTTCCCGTTCTGACAATTCTTCTATGATTTTTTCTTTCAGTTTCTCATAGAAACCGTCAGGAATCTCTGCCGGAATGATGACCTTTTTCTCGACAATAGTACTTACTTCTATTTCCTTTATCACAATCGGCATTATTTGTTCCTTATCAGTTGTGTATGTCTAAGAGTAATTGTCTCAGTTGCTATTTCGCTTTTACTTGCATTCAGACTGGCTATCTGCCATTTTACGGGAATGGAGCGGACACCGACCCATCTTGCAACAATCTCGTTTTTTTCGTTGAGCAAGGATATAATAACCGTACACGTATCTATCCACCCTGTATCTCGAAAATTGAAACAGTCCTTCAACCATGCAGTTATTTTCTCATTCAATGGCTCAATGGCACGCTTCAGTACAATGTCAGCAGGTTTAACGCCTTTGGGATGGCCGGGAGTCAAATCAGATTTTACTGTATGGTCATCAAGCACAAGCTCCTGACTCAAGCCGTCCACTTCCGCAAAGGAGGCGGATGCCTTGTCTCCTCCTTTCCATTGGAAGTCCACCCGGAAGTGGAATAGTACAGGAGGTTTCCATGTATTTGAGTCAGAAGCCATGCTTGTTCGTTTTTTAAGGTTTACATTATGCCGGTGTCACACCTTCATGGGCGAGTACGATGGTTTCCATTGACACGCCGTTGCCGTCGGCCTTGAAGCCCTCTACGGTATATTTCTTCGGCCAGGCATTGGTGAGTTTCCAGCTCTGTACAGGACTGCCGCTCTCGTCCAGCAGGGCCACTGTGACGCTGGCACGCTTGATGGTGTTCATCTTCACTGTGTTGAGCCAATCCATGAGCTTTTTGTCATCCTTGAATATCGCCTTCTTGAGGGTTACATCTCCGCTCTTGCGCAATCCAGGCATCTTGATCTTGGTAAATTCCTTCATGTCACCGGAGCGGTATTCAATTACATCGAACTCGATATCGAGTCCGGACACCTCCTTGCAGGAGATTGTTCCTACCTCGGAGATCTCTACGCTAAAATGAAATTCCGGCACGGGCCACGTGGTAGCGCTCTGTGCTGATCCGTCTTCTGCCATAATATCTTAGGTTTTAAAATGTTAATAACTGAATTTATCTGTCATATCAGCTCTTCTGCATCTGCTGTTGGAAGGTGATTTCGATGAACTCGGCCGGACGGGTGATGGCCACCAGTACGGTAACGCGCATGATTCCGTCAAGGATGTCATTCGCTGTCATTGTGTCGCCCAGCCCTACATGGATTTCGTAGGCATCTTCCGGAGTGGAACCGGCAAGTCCGCCACGTTTCCATACGCTGCGCAGGAAATTGTCAATCATGGATTTCACATTCATCCAGGTAGCCGCCACATTAGGCTCGAACACATACGCCTTGGCTGCGTTCTTGACCGACTCTTCGAGGAAAATCATCGTACGGCGCACGTTCACATACCGCCAGTCCTGCGAGTTGCCGTCGAGTGTACGGGCTCCCCATACCTTGATGCCTTCGCCCGGGAATGTGCGGATGGCGTTCACCGCCTTTCCGTTCATCGGCATGTTCAGGTCTTCCTGCTGTGCGTTGTCAATGTTTTCCGTCGGGCTGTTCACGTAGTTGACGGACACGTTTGCAGGAGCCTTCCATACGCCGCGCGTATTGTCCACCATGGTATATAGTCCTGCCATCGCTGCTGACGGAGGAAGGAGGTTCAGCCTGTCTTTCACACGGTTGACGATGTACTGATAACCCGGAAGGTTCTGCAGCAGGGCATTGTGCAGGTTGTTCTTCATGGCCGCAATTTCGTCCGGTGTGCAGTCCGCAGTCTCGGCAGGTTCCGTTTCCGCTCCGGTTTCGTCTGTCGCGGCAGGTTTTACGACCTTCTTGCCGGCGGCGATATCGGAGTAGGTCTCTTCAAAATACTTCGGGAACTTCGAGCCCGGGGCAAAGAACGGTGTCAGGTCCGGTGCGGAAGTGTCCGCCCATACCAGTACGGAACCGTCTATGTCCTTGTCGGAAAGTACGGAGGTATTCAGCCACGGATAATACGCTGCTCCATAGGAAAGGAAGTTCGCTCCCACGTTCGTGCGGAACTTGTCTATCTGTTCCGACATCACCTCGTTGGCCTTGGCCTTGGGCTGTACGTCGAGGATGGCGAAGCGGTTCATCATCTTTCCGCAGTGTGCCAGCATCTGTCCCTGGATGTCCTTGCAGTCCGGTGTGGATGCGGCTTCAGGAACGACAACCATCGTGATTTCCTGTTCCTTCTCCAGTGCGGCGAGCGCCGCCACCACCTTCTCCTTGTCCACCGGCGCACCTTCAGCGTATGTGCCTACAGACACGATGTAGCAGGTGCCGCCACCGTTGGCGAAGAACATCACCATGTTGTAATAGAGTGAGAACGGGTTTTCCGTATCCGCCACTTTGAGGGCTTTCGTGCCGTCCGATGAAGGGATGGAAAAGAGAACCTTCTCATCCTCCGCCGGGGCTTCGCCTACGGAAAGTGTGAATACCGGTGACGGTGCCCCTCCAAAATACTGCTGGAACTCCGTCATGGAAGTGATTTTCCACGGCTTTCCGCTTAATGAATCAGGACCGTTCTGTGCCTTCTCCGTGATGCCGATGAAAGCAGGGATAGCGGTAGCGGCTTCGACTACCGAGTATGGAAAGGCGCTCTTCTCTACGATGTAAACGCCTGGTGTCTTCATTTGTGCCATACGCTTTTGTTTTAAATAGTTAGACAATCAGTTATCTGGTATATTCAGTTTATTAGAGATAGCAGACCTGCCTGAGCAGGCCCGGTTCCGCATCCAGGAACTTGCCCGGTTCCGGTGGCGGGACGTACTTGAGCAATACCTGCCTGCGTCCGCTTCCTGTTGCAGACGAGAACACCTTGAGCTTGTAGGCATAGTGTTCCTTCATGGGGACAGCCTCCTGTGAAACGGTGCGAAGCACTTCCAGCCCGTATGCTTTGAATGTCTTGAACGGCGTGAACGCCATCGTGCCGCCCTGTTCTTCCATCCGGCATTGCCTGGGATCAGGGCTGCCTCCATCGCGGGGCACCAGCAGGTATTCCCATTTGCATTGCGGGGCATGGAAACGAAGCGTGCAGGTCTTGTGTTTTTCTTTCTGTGCAGCTGCAAGGATTTTCTCCGTCATCAGGATGCTTACCGAACAGAAGCCGCTGCCGATACGCCTTCTGTCGGCGGATTCGCGGATGGCTTCTGTCGCCTCGACCGTATCGCGTGATGCAGGCAACTCCAGGGTATAGGCATTTTCGGGGCGCAGTGCCGCCCAATCCGTGAACAGGACGAAAGCCGGATCCGTAATGCAGAGTTCCGCTTCGACCTTGTCGGAAGAGGTGTCCACCCCCGCACTGTCGCAGTCATACAACAGTGTCCACTCGTTGACCGCTGTCTGTCTGAACAGCAGTCCTCTTCGCCGGCACAAATCGACCCCACCGGCTTTGAGCCGGAAAGCGAGGGCACGACAGGCAAGATTGTCATAGTAGTCGTGCTCCACACGAAGGCTGTATAACGGTCGGTAAGTGCCCATATATCTAACTTTTGATTACATTTATGTTTTTACATCCGTAGTTCCTGCCATGCTGCTGCCAGACATGATTTCGGCGGAATCCACTGTCAGTCCGCGAACCTTGCAGATGAACGAAGGGTAATACTGTCCTCCCATGGTCGTCCAGATGTTGTGCAGATCCGTAGTGGACATGGGGACCAGTTCCAAAGTATAACTTTCATTGCCGACCTCGAACCGAGGCAGCGACTGAATGAAAGTGAGTGCATCGGACAATACTGACAACGCTTCGGCATACCGTTTGTCTTCATATACTGCCGCCATCATGATGTGCATGTTCAGCAGCAGCGGCTGACGTCTGCCGGCATAGCCGGTTGCGGCACGCTGCATATAGCCGCCATCGCCGCTGGCTTCCCGTTCCAGATTAACGAGAGAGACCACCAGCTTGTTGGGGCATTGCTCGCCGGCAGAGCCTATCAGCCCGACCTCGGCCACCCCTTCGGGCTGCCGGTGTGAGCGGGCCAGATATTCATCCAGCCGTGCAGCGTAAGTTGTCAGTATCTTGCGTATCATAATGCCCTGTAATTTACTGTTCTATATCTCTGTCGGGCGGAACTTTTTCCCGCCCGACGGTTTACTATTTGTTCAAGGTAGGCAGGCTGTCGCCGGGTTCGTACTGCCACTCTGAGCCCGCTTCCTGCAATGCTTGGTTCATTGATGTCATGGCCATATTCCAGGTAACCGTACCGTCCACCTGCGTGGTTCCGCCGGTGCCTACCTGGTCTTCACCGATGCCTTGTGTCTGGCCGTTGTCTCCCCAGTAGCAGGCGGTGATGATACCGCCACCAAACATGGAGTCCTTGAAGTTCCTTCCCGCCACGCCGCCTGTGGTTCCGGTCGGGCCGCTGACAGTCCCTTTGGCATGGTAGCAGGCAGTCAGGATGCCTAAATTGTTGCTTCCCGTTACGCCGCCTACATAGATGGTGCCGCTTCCGCTACCGCTACCGCTCACGCTGCCCGTGGCATAGCAGGCGGTCAGGGTGCTACTTGCTCCGTTAGCTCCCACCACGCCGCCGGCATAGGCATCAGTTATGGTGTTATTTGCAACGCTTACGCTGCCCGTGGCGTAGCAGCCGGTCAGGGAGGCACTATTATTCGTACTTCCCGCTATGCCGCCGGCAATGACCACGCCCATCACTGTGGCCGAGGAGTTGCACCCGGTGATGGAACCGCCAAATTGATAGTCCACCACGCCACCTGCGCCGCTGCCGCTGACGCTGCCCGACACCGAGCAGTTTTCAATGGTGCCATAGCTCCATCCCGCCACGCCGCCGGCATAGCCCGAACTGTTATCGCTTGTTATCTGTACGCCCTCCAGCTTCACGTTCATCACCTTGCCGTCCTCGCCGATACGTCCGAACAGGCCCGCATATTGGTCACTTCCCGTAACGGCCAGCCCCGTGATGGTATGGCCGCCGCCGTCGAAGGTGCCGGTGTATTGGTGGTTATCGTCTATGCCTATCGGTGTCCAGTCGATGCCCTTCAGGTCGATGTCGGCAGTCAGGGTGATGTTGATGTCTAACTTCCATTCTTCGTTCACCAGTTCGGCGATGTTCTTCAGGCCCTCGGCAGTAGTCACGGTGTAGTTGCCCTGTCCGTCGTCGGTATATCCCTTGTCCTTGTTCAGCGTGATGTTGTAGAACTTGCCCGCTACGGGGGTGATGCCGGAGGAGAGAGTGCGTTCCTCGCTGCCGTTCGCCCGCAGCTTGGTTATCGTGTAGTCGGGCACCACGTTCGCCTCCCAGCAGGTGATGGCGTTGCCGTTTTCGGTGTATTCGCACCGCTTCATCTCTATCCAGCCCTCTTGCGAGCCTTGCACTACCGTGCCCTTTTCATAAGTACACTGTGTATAGGCATAGAGCTGGAGGCTCTGCACCTCGCCGAGTGCATCGGCTGTGGGCGTGACGCGCACCTTTGCCAACTGGTGGGTGAAGTTCAGGGTGACGGGGGCCCGGTAGTCGCCCGTGCCCGTGGCGCCCAGCAGGTAGGCAAGACTTTGGCTTTGGTCGCTGAGGTCGAGGGTGCCGTCCGTGGCGGGGTACCAGGCGGTGACGGTGTGGGCCTCGTCCCTGTCGCTCCAGTACAGGGGTGTTTCGGCTTCGGCGGAGCCGTCGTCCTGCACGGTGTAGGTGCCGACCTCTCCCTCGCCGTCTATCTGCACGGCGAACGGGTCGCCCGCATCAAACTTGCTGCTGTTGCCGTCCCCGTTCTCGCTGACGCGCGTCGCCGGTGCGCCCCAGGGCTGCGCCTCGCCGCCCTCCACACCGAGGGTGATGCGGGCTATCTCAAGGGGGTATTGTCCTTCGGGCAGACGGTCGTCGTCCGCCAGTTCGTTCTTCGTGCAGGCAGCCGTGGCAAGGAGCAGCGCGGCTGCGGCAAGAAGTATCCGGATGGAATGTCTTTTCTTCATATCGTGATGTTTTTTATTTGTTTTCGTTTTGTGCTGCCGCCGCCTGCGAAGGCGGCCGTCGCACCATACTGTCTATGGGCAGCTCCGGCTTGACGCATGCGCCGGGGCAGCGGTATGTGGGGCTTACAGCGTGATGCTTACCTCGTTCGAATTTCCGG
>OHKZ01000146.1_pt1 | contig 51269 bp, 47 predicted proteins | sample 1569011 | NCBI WGS metagenome assembly OHKZ01 (sample SAMEA3879564, study PRJEB24766) | human gut metagenome | biome: human-associated habitat; feature: feces | place: USA | collected 1985/1987
TGGATTTTTATAAAAATAAATACATAAACTCTTCTTTTGCTAACAATCAGCCTGGGGCTGAGGAATTAGCATTGAAGATACTTGAGTGTTTAAAAGAACACCCTGATATAACTACGATTGTTGCAGCTTTAGAATCAACTTCTGTTTACAGCATCCATATCGCTAATTATCTTTCTTCCTGTGAAGAATTGATGCGGTTCAAGCCTTACGTTTTCGTCCTGAACCCTAAATGTACTGCAAACTACAAGAAAAGCTATATAGGACTTGGTAAATCGGATCCTATCGATGCTTTTGTTATTGCAGACTATGCAAGAGCTGGAAACATTGAATCCGAGCCTTGGCGTGGCAGCCAGTTTCTGGCTTTGAAACGTCTCACACGGCATCGCCTTCACCTTGTTGAATGCATGACAAGAGAGAAAACTTATCTTGTTTCCAATCTTTATCTGAAATTCAGTGAATTGCAGATGCTTGAAGGAGACGATCAGCCTTTCTGCGATATATATGGTGCTACATCTTCCAGTGTATTAATGGAATACTTTTCCCCGGAAGAAATCTTAGATTCTTCCGAAGAAGATCTGATTGCATTCCTTGCAAAGAAAAGCCGCAACCGCATTAAAGACATAAGCAAGACCGCTGATTTATTAAAGAAAGCTGCCAGAGATTCTTATCGTCTGGACAAAGCTCTTTATGAGCCTTTAAATGTGTCTATTGCCAGTTCTTTCAATTGCATTGAAACCTTTAAAAGAGAAATCAAAGTCATTGACAATGCTATTGAAAAAGAAATAAAAGGATTGAACCCAAATGCTTTTATTATTCTTCAATCCATTGACGGCATCGGTCCTGTCTTTGCTGGTGGCATAATTGCTGAAATAGGCGATATAACCGCTTTTCATTCATCTGATGCTCTTGCCAAGTATGCCGGTCTCACATGGAAATCCAACCAGTCCGGTGATTTCGACGGAGAAGATACTCCTATGATAAAAGCTGGTAATCGTTATCTTCGATACTATCTTGGCGAAGCTGCCAACAGTATGAGAAAACACAACGTTGAGTACGGAACGTACTATCGGAAGAAGTACAATGAAGTTCCGAAACATCAACACAAAAGAGCACTCGCGCTGACTTCACGTAAATTCGTTCGTTTGGTTTATGGATTGCTGGCCAGAAACCAATTGTACTCCGGCGTATCGCTGGATACATCAATTAAAGATTCTAACTAGTCGAACTTATGTTTTGCTTGAATCATAGGTCTATTAAAGTTACCCTTTTTCTGAAAAACATATCGAAATCTTTTCAAAAATCATCTTGACATATCACCAGATTGCTCCTATGTATAACAGCACACTGCAAAAAACGGGACCGGCCATACAGATTCCGCTTGCCGGATGTGCTCTCTCCTCTGCAAAATACGCCTTCCAGCGTCCACAGCGGACAACATCCCACACATATTCACCCAGATAACACAATCTGTCCCACAGATTACGTGCCAGGTACATTTTGCAAAGTGCAAAAACTGCTGCGAATAGCAGCGCGAAAAATAGAAAACAGAGAACTTTTTCACCGGAAAAATATCCTGCACAGACACCCAGGAGTTTCACGTCACCGGCTCCCATGGCACCAATATAAAAAAACAGATAGAATGCCACTGTCGTCAGTAAAACATTGCAAAAATATTCCATAATCCCATAAATCCCCTGTTCCCACCATCGGAATGCCGCTCCGGCGATCAGGCAGCTCAGGATCAGGCCGTTGGGGATTCTGCGGCTTCTGTAATCATATCCGCAGGCAATACTTAATAGAAAACATAATACACCCTTTATTACTGTGTTCGTTGCATTCTCACTCTCCTTTCCTTCGATTTACAAGTGGTAATGTGGGATGACTCTATCCCATAAAAGAATTCTTTCAGATCTTATAAGATATTTGATACAACCATCGCGATTGGTTGTAAGATGGATTATAGCCGTTGTTTTTCCGTCTGACAAGTGTTTTTCCGTAAAAAAATAATCTTTGGCACATTTTAACAATCACCTTTCTCATACGGCCTTCCAAAATCCCGCAACTCCTTGATTTTACGGCATTTTCATCTGTCAAAGCATATGATAAACTGCCAGGCCGTATAATACCAGGATTCCCGGAAAGCCCAAAATACCCACTGTCAGAACTGTAGCTGCATTGATTCCCACTGCTACCGTAAATCCCAGAATCTCTATCCCCCAATTTAGAAAATACATAAAGATCACTCCAAAAACACTCCGCAATACAAGGTTTAAAAACCACTCCGCCTTTTTTCCCAAAAAACTTATGGCAAAGAGCAGGACTGCTGCCCCAATAATCCACAATAGACTCTCCGGATGTTCCATTGTTGTCCTCCCAATTTCCCGCTGTTTGTTATAATCTATTCCCATTTTTCGCAAAAATGTCTTCCAGTTTTATGTTAGGCAGGTATATTTTCCCTTTCTGCTTCCTATACTGTTAGCAGAAAGGATGGATTTTTACATGAAAATCTTTTTTAGTCAGGTAAATACGAATTCAGAAATGATCGAAGAAGACCTCGCACCGTTGGATTTAAAAGAATCCATAAGAAAAACCCGCCAGGCTCTGGATATCGCCTATGCGGGTTTCGATAATGCAATCGAAAATGATCTGATCGACAGTTATATCTATGAAATTAATGCTTTGCAAAAACGGTATCAGCACCTCACCGAACTCGCCGCTTCCCAGCCGGTGCGGCAGGAAAAAACTTTATACCAGCATTCCCCGATTCGAGCCCTGGTCAGCCATGTTTTCGGTTAACTGATTTCTTCCGTAAGTCAGTCCCGCATACACGGTCTGCGAATTATTCATCACAGGACCGGACGAATTCTGATCCTGAATCTGTCTGTAAGCATCACAGAGCGGTGCTATTACCTTCCGGATGTCCTGCAGCGCCGTTCTGTCGGCTTTTGCTTCGCACGCCGCCAGTCTGCGGATACAATACAGATACAGCCTGGAAAGCTCTGTCGCCGGACTGTACTGTCTGTGAAGAGAATTTAAAAGCTCATTGATACAGCCTCTTGCTCTGCGAACTGCTTCCAAAAGTTCTGCGTCATCCGCAGCCTGTTCGCCGTCTGCAAGATACTGTAATGTCATTTCGTAGAGAATGACCACCAGCTGTGTGGCATTGGCTTGTGTGATCCGCAAGGTAAATTGTTGTTTACATTCTTTTGTCATTTTGAATCCTCACTTCATCGGAATCCATTACTGCAACAGCTGTAACACCTGGGACGGTCTCTCGTTTGCCTGGGCCAGCATGGAGGTTCCTGCCTGTGCCAGGATCTGATAAGTGGTATAGGAAGTCATTTCCTCCGCCATATCCACATCCATAATACGGGAATATGCCGCGGTCATGTTCTCACTGGTAACATCCAGGCTGTTAATGGAAGACTCCAGACGGTTCTGAAATGCTCCCAGTCTGCCGCGGACGGAGGATACATATTTGATGGCTCCGTCTACTCTTGAGATGGCATCCTTTGCCCCTTCCTGCGTATTCACATCAATATCTTCAATTCCCATGTTCTGCAGAGTAACCGCGGGAATATTAACCTCCAGTACCTGTCCTTCGTTGGCTCCGATCTGCAGACGCATTGCTCCGATACCGGTAGCATCGATCTTCATGCCATCATAGGAATCTCCCTCTTTTGCTTCCGATACATCCAGACGCATTTCAAAGCCGTTCGTGCCGGTGATCGTCAGAAGATTATCCTTCATATCCGTCTTTAAGGGTTCTACCTCTTTAAATCCGTCTCCGAATTTAATATCTCCGTCTACTTCAAAATTTCCCTCTGCATCTTTCTTAAATTTCATAGACTGTATGGTATATTCTTTTACCGGCACATCCGGAGAACAATAATTTACTTTAATCTCCTGCTTATTGGTATATCCCTTGAGATCAAATTCTCCGTTCAACAGCTTCTGCCCGTTGAATTCCGTGGTATCCGAGATACGGGTGATCTCTTCCTTCAGCTGCGCTACTTCATCCTGTATGGTTGCGCGGTCATCATCTGTCATAGTGCCGTTGGCAGCCTTGACGGAAAGCTCATTGATACGCTGCAGCATCTCACTGATCTCTGTCATTGCTCCGTCCGCAATCTCTATAATAGATACGCCGTCACTGGCATTCTGATTGGCCACGGACAGTCCCTCGATCTGAGCATTCATACGCTTGGACATTGCCAATCCGGCAGGGTTGTCCTTGGCGTGATTGATCTTCAGTCCGGATGAAAGTCTCTCCAATGATTTGGACAGCAGATCGTCATTTGTGGATAAGGCATTGTTGGATAACATTGCCGATACATTGTAATTGATTCTCATGTGTTACTCCTCACTTTCCGCTGCTGTCTGCGACAGCCTGCAGGAATCCTTTTGCCAGACGGTACAACTGTTCCGTATCGATCCGACTCTCTATGGTATCTGCATTTTTTGTCTCTCCGGCTGCCATCCTTGTCATATCCCGGGAGCTGACGATAGGAAGCTTTTCCGCTTTCCAGTCTGCAGAAGTATCTGTCTGAATCCGTTCAAGGAATATATCGGAGGTCTTCTCTAATTTCGTAACCTCTTCCGGTGTATTTCCTACGAGATAGCCCTCGATGGTGTCTCCCTTTACCTGTAAATGTGCCTCCAGCTCCATATCTCCGGCATTCACCCGGATCTCCACAGCACCGGCAGTTCCGGCTCTCTGCTGTAAGGTAAGATGGACTCCTGCCAGCTGCTCACCCAGGAACATCGGAAGAAAATATTCCTGCTTCGCCTGAAGGCTCTCCGCAAGGCGCAGCTGCTTGTGTACCAGCTGCAGCTGTTTTACATCCAGATGTTCATCCGCCTGTTCCAGACTCATGGTCTCCACATCTTCTGCCGTATTCTGAATCATGGACCGATAATCCTCTGCAAAATTCTGCTGATCCAGCTGTTCCCACAGTTCGGAAGTTTCTAGCCCGGCAGGCACTTCACCTGTACCTGTTACCGTCTGCGGGACTTCTTTTTCCTGCCGATACTTTTCTCTGTATCTGCGCAGATTGCCAAACATCTCCGCCGGATCATCCATAAGTGCCTGGGCCGCCAAAAGATTCGACGCGCTGATGGAAACTTCTCCTTTTTGCAGTAGTTCTGCGGCTTCCGGTGCCGTATTTCCCGCCTCACGCATCTGCTGCAGTCCTTCCCGGTCATACGCTTCTCTGCTTTCGCCATCATCTGACACCTCTGTCAGAACCTCTTTTGCCATACCCATCCGAATCTGTTCAGATATATTATTCTCGGACAAATGAATCTCCTGTGTCAGCCCGGTATCCTCCGACACTTTCCAGTCCATATGAGAAGCCCTTCTGCTTCTGGCTGCCGTCAGCAGAGTGGAAAATTGCAACTCTGCACCGGTATTTACTACCGCGCCCACCGCTGCACCATCCTCTCTCTCGACCTGGTGCACCATTCGATAAATTCCAATATATGCTTTTCGTTCCTCTTCTGTAACATCCTTTTTCCGTTCCAACTGATATAGGAAACGGCTGTAGTCCTCCACTTCTTCCTCATAGCTTTGGGGGTTCTGTGAAAAATAGGACTCCAGTTCGTTAAAGGTCTTCTCCAGAGGATTTACACCATCCCGGATCATCTGTAACACATTTTTCGGTGTCAGTCTGTCCACTACTGCACTGACCTGTCTGTCAGCTTCCTTGACCTTCTCGATATTTTCAGGCGTAATTTCCATACTGTTGTATGCCAGAATCCGGACAGCCCGCTGATTTTCCGATGTTTTTTCTAATGACATATCTGTCAGAATATCATCTACATTAGAAAATGCTTTCCGGATGCTGTCTCCCAGATCGCTTCTCGGTGCCGTCATCAGAGTCTCATAACGTTCGCCCGCTTCCTCATAGGCTTTCTGCATTGCAGCGCCTTCCTTATGGAAGTCAGAAACCGTCTCTGTGGCAGCATTCTGTTCCAGGCTATAGGATCCCAGTACTCCGGCAGGCAATCCCGGCAATTCGGAAGCCACCTGCACTGCCTGGGTATAAGCCTCATATTTCGTCACTGCCTGAGACTCACCGGGAAAATATTTTCCGGCAACCTCTGCCTCCGCCTTTCGCAGTGCTTCGATCAACTGCTCCATGGGGGCTGTATCAATAGAAAAATCACTCTGTAAAAGCTTTACGTTCACTTCTGCCGTCATGCGAAGGCGAATCTCTTCCAGCTGTTTTCTTGCTGCTAGATTCTCTGCCGTAGCATCCCACTTTGCATCTGAGAACCAGTCCTGCAGCATTTTATCTGCTTTTTCATAAATCGTATCCTGTCTGCCCAGGTTCGCATACATCGGGGATTTTCCCTCCGCAATTGCCGCCGCTGCTGCCTGCGCAAAAGTGTCCTCCGTGACAGGATAGGAAATACCGTCCAGTTCCACAAGCTGCTGCAGCGTATCCGTGGTCAGCGCAAGGTCGGCACTTACCAGCCACTGTGCCTTCTGTCTGTTCTCATCGTTTACCGTCAATCCCGCATCCGCAATTACCTTGTCCATCTGCTCCTGCAGTTCCTGCGGAACGTCATTATTCTGCACTTTGGCACCGCTGTTCTCTGCCACATAGAGGTTCCAGATCTCCGGTTCCAGTCCATTATCGACCAGGTAGCTGACAGTTCCTTCCTCCGGTTCCCTCAGTGAAGCTGCCATATCCCAGGCGCTTTTCAGTTCATTTATATTTTCCTGTGTCAAAGGAAGATCCGCAGACCGGAACTGCTCTTCGATGCTTCGGGCTAAAGTATCACTTCCTACCGCTGCCGCCAGGGTATCCATGTCGATATCATCCGTATATCCTGCGATCTGCTGTCCGGAACGCACCAGCTCTGCCTTGATCTTATCCACGATGGTGACCGCTGTATCCTGATCTAATTCTCTGGGATCAAATCCATCCTCACAGGCCTTCGCATAGTCCTCATGTGACATCGTATGCGACAGCAATGTCATATAGTCCTGCTGTAGCGCCACATTAGCACTCCCGGCATCCTGCTGCAGCTCCATCAGAGATTTTCCTTTGTTGTTCTCTTCCTTTTCTAAAGAAGGCATGGACACTGCAGGCTGCCCACTCTCGTATACCGCCCCGAAATTCACATTTACGTTTTTTTTACTGCGCCATGTCTTGTCTTTGCCCCAGCTGTTTTTCTCTGTCCGGTTACTTTCTGTTCTATTGTCTGTTTCATTGATCGTCTGATTCTGAAATGTTATCTTCACGCCTGTCGTCCTTTAAATCCTCTTACGAATGCAAGCATTTAAAGAGGTCTTATTGATATTTACATGTCTCTGAATAGTTATGAAAAAAGATGAGTGCACTTTTGGTCACACTCATCTTCTATTTCGGTTGTTTTATGTAATTTCTTAACCTGACCTAGAACAGAAATACTGCTGCACCGTAGGGCGGCAGATCAAAGCTGATGGAATAATCCTTATAATGATAAGGCTTTTTCTCCGCCATAATCTCTGTGGGAATCTCGTTGCCCCAGCCGCCGAACCGTTCCTCATCACTGTTCAGCAGAAGCTTATACTTTTTCTTCTTAGGCACGGGAACGGTATAGTTCTCCCATTTCATCGGGGTCATATTGAGTACAAACAGCAGATTATTCTTGCCACTGGAACATTTTCTCACGAAGCAGTATGTACTGTGCTCCGCATCATCCGCGTTCATCCATTCAAAGCCGTCCCAGTTATTGTCAATCTCGTACAGAGCAGGGTATTTACGATACAGCTTTAACAGCTCCTTTACATAAGTATGTACGCCCTGATTCAGTTTCTCTCCTAACAGATACCAGTCAAGCTCACGCTCTTCACTCCACTCTCGTTCCTGTCCGAAATCCTGTCCCATAAATAATAATTTCTTGCCGGAATGCCCGAACATGTAGCTATACCCCACACGAAGGTTGGCATATTTATCTGCCGGATATCCGGGCATTTTATTCACCATGGAGCACTTCAGATGTACCACTTCATCATGAGACAATGGCAGAATATAATTCTCACTGTCGTTATAGCTCATGGCAAAGGTCATGGCGTAATGATCGCCTTTGCGGTACAGAGGATCCAGCTTCATATACTCGCAGAAATCATGCATCCAGCCCATATTCCACTTGAAGGAAAATCCTAAGCCTTCCTCCCCGATACCACTGGTGACATTGGGCCATGCGGTAGATTCCTCGGCAATCGTCAAAAATCCCGGATAAGTTCCGCGGATCACTGAATTCAGATGATGGAAGAACTCAATGGCTTCCAGGTTTTTATTGCCGCCAAATTTATTCGGCAGCCATTGTCCTTCCTTTTTACCGTAATCCAGATACAGCATGGATGCTACTGCATCTACACGGATACCGTCTACATGGAACTCTCTCAGCCAGAACAGAGCATTGGCTACCAGGAAGTTCTTCACTTCATTTTTGCCATAATTAAATATCTTCGTTCCCCATTCAGGATGTTCTCCCAAACGAGGATCGGGATGTTCAAATATGCACTGTCCGTCAAATTCTGCCAGTCCGTGTGCATCGGTTGCAAAATGTGCCGGTACCCAGTCCAAAATAACTCCGACACCTGCCTTATGCAGTTCATTGACCAGATACATAAAATCCTTAGGCGTTCCGTAACGGGATGTAGGCGCATAGTATCCGGTTACCTGATACCCCCAGGAGCCATCATACGGATGCTCTGCGATTCCCATAAGCTCTACATGGGTGTATTTCATCTCTTTCAGATATTCCACGATCCGGTCGGCAAACTCCCGATAATTATAGAATCCTTCCGCAGTACCGTTATTCGGATGCTTCATGAAAGAACCGATATGACACTCATAGATCGCCATGGGCTCCTTGTTCATATCTTTTTTATCCCGGGCTTCCATCCACTTGGAATCCTTCCAGTCGAATCCCGTGATATCCGTAACGATGGACGCTGTTCCGGGTCTGTATTCCGCATAATTTGCAAAGGGGTCGGCTTTATACAGCTTTCTGCCATCCCTCGCATAGATCAGGAACTTATACATTGTTCCTTCTTCCACGCCGGGAACGAACAACCCCCAGATACCACCTTCTCCCAGCTTCTGCATGGAATGAGACTCTTCGTTCCATTCATTGAATGTGCCGATAACATTCACCTGTGCTGCATTTGGTGCCCATACCCCGAAATAGACTCCCTGCACACCATCTTCCGTCGACAGATGCGCGCCCAGTTTTTTATAAATATCATAGTGCGTTCCCTGGGCAAAAAGATACTGATCTGCTTCGGAAATAAATACCTTCTCCTTCGTCATAGCTGCGCCTCCCGCTATATATTTTTAACTATTCAGAACCCCATTCGCAAAATCGCATTTTCAATGCTTTCCTTTTGCTCATGTGGTTACTTCGCCCTATAAACATTGATAAATGTTCTTACGAATGCAAGCATTCGACGCCCATTCGTCAATGTTTACATGGCTCTGAATAGTTATACAAAATCTTTCTCAGTGAGGATGATCATATCCTCGTCGTCATATCTCTTGGCAAACAGAACATCAAAGAAATGCTTTAATGTCTTTTTATTCGCATGAGCGATTGCTTCATCCACGATTTCTTTCACATCTACCACAGTGACCACATGATCTATCGTCTGCATATCCTCGATTCTGGTATGCAGTGCGAGAACTCCCAGCTCATCAATGGAGTACTCCATTTCCCGGGCGTATTGTCTTCCGAATGCCACCAGTGTATCGTTACTGAGGGCTTCCACATCCATGCGGGCTGTAAAGCTTTCTTTCAGTTTTTCATGCTTTTCCAAGAAACGGTCGATCTCACGCTTGGTATCCTCCAGGATAATAACGATTCCCTGATTCTCCTGCTGCAGGGCTTTATACAAGGTGTTCACTGTAGTATCGTTCATTTCCGATGCCTTGCCGATAATAAGCGCTCCGTTTTTCAACTTGGATAATGTATCGGCAACGTCCTTTTTATTCAGCGCATGGCCGGAGATTTTGGCAACTTTTCCGGAGAAATTGCTGTCGGTAGCCTGAATCTCCCGGATCATATTTTTCGCAAGAGATAAGGTATCCATGCCTTCTTCACCGGTGATGATCACATTGCCGGTATAGGCAGCCAGGCTGATATTATCAATGGCTTTGACTAACTGTTCTCTTGCGGACTTACTCTGAATAAAGGGAGCATACAGCTCGCGCTCTTCTCTGGTAAGCGCACGGACTTTTGCCTTGTCTCTCTCCACTACGGGAGGCTCCGGTGTCTGCGGTTGCTCATCCTCATGGACTTCTTCTACCGCTTCTTCCGGCTCCTCTTCAGCCTCTGCTACGGATTCCTCCGATGCTTCCTCGGTCTCTGCTGTGGTTTCTTCCGATGCTTCTTCGATCTCTGCTGTGGTTTCCTCCGGCACCTCTGGGATTTCTGCAGCCGGCTCCTGCGTCACTTCCATATCGACGACAGCGTCCGGTTCCTCTGTTGCGGATTCTTCTTCATATTCCGCTACGGCAGGTTCCTCTTCAAGTTCTTCTACCTCTTCAGTGTCAACGATATCCGTATCAGCAGGTTCCCGCTTTGGCTCTTCTTCAGAAACTTCCGCAGGAGCTTCTTCTGTTTCATCGTTTACATCTGCAATCTCTTCCAGCTCTTCAACTTCATCTGTAACCGTATCAGCATCCACCGCTTTTTCTTTTTCCAGTTTTTCTAACAGGCCATCTCTTACCGCCTGTTCAAATTCCGTGAACATGGCACCGGTCTGCTGTAATACATGCTGGCGGACTTCTTCTTCTCTCTTTTCTAGGTTTTCTTTCTTTTTGCGTTCCCACTCTGCCAGAATGTCTTCAATATTCATCTGACCGGTAATCTGCTTCTCGATGCTTTCCGCCTCGGGCATTACCAGGCTGATCTGTCCGTCGGATTCCTGTGCCAGTACATTCGCCAGCTCCTTTGGAGGTTCCACCGGCGTGGTCGCTTCCGGCTCCACTTCTGCTTTCGATAATTCCGGCACAACATCCTGTTTCTTAAGAGATGCGGGTTCCTCCGGCAGGATCTCCTCGGTCTCTACCTCCGGAACCTGAGACAGGTCACCGATCTCTCCGGTCTCACCAAAGAACACCTCGGAACCTTCAATCTGCTCGGTCTCCGGCTCCAGATCATCCTCACTGACCTCTGCAATCTCCGGATAATCCAGAGATTCTGTATCGGAATCCATCATAGGTGCTACGATAGAACGGGTAATGGAGTCCGATGTTACTTTTGCGGTATCTTCTTTTGGCTCCTCACCGAGGACTTCACGAAGTCCCGCTGCAAGTTCTGCCTGCAGATTGATGGTATTATACTGCCCCACATCCATGGTCTTCACATGAATATCGAAATCATCCTGTACCGGCTGTGTCGGTGTCTCCTGCTGTGCGGGTTGCACCGGATCATATATCTGTGTATCTCCGGTCACCTGATCATAACCGGAATCCTGTACGTAGCTCTGGTTCTGATCATAGCTGCTATCCTGTGCATAACTCTGATCCTGATCATAGCTACCGTCCTGTGCATAACCCTGGCTCTGGTCATAGCTGCCGTCCTGCGCATAACCCTGACCCTGGTCATAACTGCCGTCCTGTGCATAACCCTGCTCTTGATCGTAGCTTCCGTCCTTGGCGTAACCTTGCTCATAACTTTCATTCCCGCTATACCCGTTATCCTGCACAGAGTTCTGCGACGGGATATGGCTTCCGGGCGCGTTGAACCGATGATCGTATTTTTCCTGCTGCTCCGGTGTCAACGGCTGATGGAGCATTTTCAGTTCCATTGCCTTAATAACGTATTTTCCCTCGCCAAACCAGAGGATCAGTTCATCACATTCCTCTACGCATCTGGCTGCCAGTCCGACTCTATGATACAAATAGGCCAGTTCATATGCCCATTTTTCCCTATAGTCTCTCTTCTTGAGTTCCTCCAGAACAGCAATTCGTTCTTCCAGACTCACATCCTGCGCCTCATACAATTTATACTGCAAAATGTACCTTCCCGGATCCTTGGGCGCCACCTGTACAAATTCCTTATAATATTCTATTGCCTGCACATATTCTTCCATTTTAATGGAAAGTTCGCACAGGGAATAGCAGATGGTCCTTCCGCCGGGACGACGTTCATATGCCAGAAGCAACATATCTCTGGCATCCTCATATCTGCGATTGATCTTATAGAGGTCGCTGATCGTACACAACATCATGACACTTTTTACACGACGCCAGTCAATCGTGTCGGCAATTTCAGCCGCCTGTGCATATTCTCCCCGGCTGATCAGGTCTTTGATTTCTTCCGCTCTTAATTTATATTCACTCTTATCCAAGGTATTTCGCTCCCTTAACCTTTTCTTGTCCTAAGTCCCTTATTTCATCAAAGCAGACTGTCCCACTTTTTTCTTATTCAGTGTATCATAGTCACTATACGTATGTCAAAATCAAACTGGGGAAATTGTAGTGGAAATTACGCGAGCAATGAACCGCGCATAGGCATAAGGAAAGACAGCGATGTGGGCGCTCACGCCCACATCGCTGTCTTTCCTTATGCCTATGCGGCGAATGCCGCGAAGAGAAATGCGATTGGCAGCGTATTTTGCTGACAATCTTATGAATAGCGTGGCTTATTGCGGATGTGACGAATCGCAGCAGCCCGTATTGGTACTACTGATTTTTGAAAAACGCCTCAATAGAGTCAAAATAGTAAAAAACAAGCTTCTCAGAAAGCGACTTTTTACGTAATAGATCTTTTTATACAATTATAGTAAAAAATAATGTGTTTCTAAGACGGAAATTTTTCTTTTCCCGGCTTTTTCGCATGTTTTAGTAGAATTAAGAGTAAGTGTGGTTGATCGACGAGTCAAGTCTGAATTTGTGTGTAAAGAGTTTGATTGACTTTGGTGTAAAAGAGGCAAGATTTTTGGTTTTGTATTTAAATCGTTATTTTTTGTAAAAAAAAATACAAAAACAAGGGATTTGGATGCTTTGGAAGTAATTATTTTCGTAAAATGAAAAAATCAAGCTATTTTAATACAAAATATCTTGATTTTAAGAATTATTTGTATAAAATACGTCATTATTACGTCATTTACACCAAAGTAATCAACAGGACTTCTATAAAATCATTTAGGGAAGCAGTAGCCCAGCAGAAAAGGACTACTCCCCCGGGCGTAGCAGGCATCCGAGTCTGGGGCGGGCAGTCCTTTCTGCGTGGATTTTAGAACAACTATTTCACTAACTCTCAATTTACACCATTTCAATAGAAGTAACTTTATATCCCAGCTTCTCCACAGCCTCGCGCAGTTCCTCTTCGGAGATGTCCGCGCCGAGTTTTACGATCGCTTCGCCCTTCTTGAAGCTTGCCTTGGCATTGACCTGGGCCATGCCGTTGAGGGCATTCTCAATGCGGTTCTGGCAGTTTGCGCAGGACATTCCTTCAATCTGAAGCTTTTTGGTCGCTACGATAGTGTCTAAGTGTTTCGGCTTGATCTTCACATCGCCTCCTCCGCCGCAGCATCCGCCTTCTCCCTTGAAATGCTTTTTGGATCCCAGTAATGCTGCCACGACTACTATTACTAATATACCGCAAATAATATAGGTTCCCATATTTTCACGCTCCTATTGATTTTCTTTCAAAAAAATAACTATTCAGAACCCCATTCGCAAAATCGCCTCTACGAGGCTTTCTTTTTGCTGCAATATCTGTCAAAATTTCATGCAGATTCGTATTATCCTGCCACCCATATAAATAAAGCCGGTGCAGGAAACAGCTCTGTCCATCCAGATTTCCTGCCCCCACACCGGTTTTTTACTTATTTCTAATTTTTCTATTTTCTAGCATACCTGTTCCGCACACTCGCACGGTCTGATCGTCACGTTACTCACCCTCTGGTCTACGAGGTATCCGCACGACTTGAGTCCCGCCCGGATCACGGAATTCCATTTTTTTGCCGAGAGATGATGTATCGAACCATCATCCAACTCAATGGTACAGGCATTTTCCATCATGCAATTTTCAGAGTAAGCTACCTTGTACATGTTCTTACGGCTGATGGCACCGATCTCTTCTAACAGGTTGACCATGCGGTATACGGTTGCGACTCCCAGCTTGTCATCCTCTTCCAATGCCCGGTAGAAGATCTCCTTACAGCTGGAGCATTCATTCTGGAGGATAATATCAATCAGCCGAAGACGCTGTTTCGTAATGCGGCAGCCTTTTTCTTTCAGCTTGGTCAATATGATCTCTCTCTGCATTTTCGTGGTCTGATAGCTTACCTGTTCCTTAGTGTCCACAATGACCTCCGCAGTGGCTGCAATCGCCGCCGCACTGAATGGATTTTCCATTCTTTTTGTCTTTTATCATTTTGCGGACAATCAATGCGACTACACCGGCCAGTATCGCCAATACAACTACGGTTCCCATAGACTGCCTCCTTACTCTTATTTTACTTATGCAACCTTCTTGGTGTCAACCTTCAGAGTGGTGCTCTCCTTGTAAGGACGGAAGAGCAGATAAATGAAGCCGATGATCAGAAGGAATGCTACAACAGTTCCAACACCGAAAGCACCGGTGGTGATCAGCGTACCGATCTGATATACACACAGGGATACCACATATGCCAGACCGCACTGATATCCGATAGCGATCCAGAACCATCTGGTATTGTTCATCTCACGCTTGATCGCACCCATAGCTGCGAAGCAAGGTGCGCACAGCAGGTTGAATGCCAGGAATGCATAGCCGCTTGCTACAGTGAAGGTAGCTGCCATGTTAGCATATACGGAACCCTCGCCTGCGCTGTAGAGGATACCCATCGTACCTACGATGTTCTCCTTTGCTACCAGACCGGTGATAGATGCAACAGTTGCCTGCCAGTTACCGAAGCCCTGAGGGATGAAGATCCATGCCAGGCACTGACCGATCTTGCCCAGGATACTCATATCGATCTCATCCTCAGCCAGCATGCGGAAGCCGTCCTCGGTGAATCCGAAATAAGTAGTAAACCATACAACGATGGTGGACAGAAGGATGATGGTACCTGCCTTCTTGATGAAGGACCAGCCACGCTCCCACATGCTGCGCAGTACCGTACCTACGGTAGGCCAGTGGTAAGCGGGAAGCTCCATAACGAAAGGAGCAGGATCGCCCTCGAAGATCTTGGTCTTCTTCAGGATAATACCGGAGCAGATGATTGCTGCGATTCCCAGGAAGTATGCGGAAGGAGCAACCCATGCTGCGCCGCCGAAGATAGCACCTGCTACCATGGCGATGAAAGGAAGCTTAGCACCACAAGGAATAAATGTGGTAGTCATAATTGTCATCTTACGGTCTCTGTCGTTCTCGATGGTACGGGAAGCCATGATGCCGGGAACACCACATCCGGAACCGATCAGCATAGGAATGAAGGATTTACCGGACAGACCGAACTTACGGAAGATACGGTCCATGATGAAGGCGATACGTGCCATGTAACCACAGGACTCCAGGAATGCCAGGAAGATGAACAGTACCAGCATCTGGGGTACGAAACCAAGCACTGCACCGACACCGGCTACAATACCGTCAAGGATCAGTCCTTTCAGCCAGTCGGCACATCCGATCGCATCCAGACCGCTCTCTAACAGTGCGGGTACGCCGGGTACCCAGATACCGTAGTCTGCGGGATCGGGAGCTTCTGCACCGTCTGCTGCGTATACATCAACTGCCTCTGCCAGCTCAGCACCGGTGTAAGTAACATCCTCTGTTGCCAGAGTCTCTTCATCTTCCAGGGTGTAATCTGCGGTAGCGGATGCATCGATGCCTGCTGCGAACTCCTGAACAGCTGCTACTGCTGCTGCGGGATCATAGTCTTCAGACTCGCTGTCGATGACTGCTGCCAGAGCTTCATCACCGTCAGCTTCTACGAATGCGTTGATCACATTCATTGCATCATCATAAGGTTCGGCTGCTTCTTCATAAGCACCGGTTCCGATGGTGAACAGATGCCAGCCATCACCGAATACGCCATCGTTTGCCCAGTCGGTAGCCCAGGTACCGACGGTGGTAACAGATACATAATATACGATGAACATAACCACTGCGAAGATCGGCAGTGCCAGCCATCTGTTGGTCACGATTTTATCGATCTTATCGGAAGTCGTTAACTTCTGGCCTTCCTTCTTGGTGTAGCATTCTTTGATGATAGAGGAAATGTATGTGTATCTCTCGTTGGTGATGATACTCTCAGTGTCATCATCCATAACAGTTTCCAACTGCTTGATCTCTGCGGACACATCGGGAACGCTCTTCATCTGTGCCTGGATCTTGTCATCCTTCTCTAACAGCTTGATAGCGAAGAATCTCTTCTGTTCCTCGGGAACATCAGTCAGCTTCTTCTCTACGGTCTCGATCACGCTCTCAACCTCAGGCGCAAATTTATGTACCGCAACTGCTACACTCTTCTTCTGTGCCAGTTCGATCGCTTTTTTGGTAGCGTTCTCGATACCGGTCAGTTTCAGAGCGGAGATCTCAACAACGGGGCAGCCCAGCTTCTCAGCAAGCTTTGCTACGTTGATCTTGTCGCCGTTCTTGTTCACGATATCGATCATGTTGACAGCCATGACAACAGGGATACCCAGTTCCATCAGCTGTGTGCTCAGATATAAGTTTCTCTCAATGTTGGTACCGTCTACCAGGTTCAGGATCGCATCAGGTCTCTCACCGATCAGGTAGTTACGTGCTACCACTTCCTCCAGAGTATACGGAGACAGGGAATAAATACCGGGTAAATCCATGATGATCACGTCATCACCGTTACCGCCGTACTGTTTCTTTAATTTACCTTCCTTTTTCTCAACGGTTACGCCGGGCCAGTTACCTACGAACTGATTGGAACCGGTCAGAGCATTGAAAAGTGTCGTTTTACCGCAGTTAGGGTTACCTGCAAGTGCAATCTTAATTGCCATTTTTCTACCTCTTTCCTCTAAAATCATTTAATAACTATTCAGACCCCATTCGCAAAACGCTCTTTCAGAGCTTCCTTTTTGCTCATGTGATTAGCTTTCACTAATTAGTTCCGGCTAACCTTCCTGCTAAAAAAAAGATCATTTACTCAACGCAAATCATCTCAGCGTCTGCCTTACGAAGAGACAGCTCATAGCCTCTGACAGTTACTTCCACGGGATCTCCCAAAGGAGCAACCTTTCTCACATAGATCTCAACACCTTTGGTAATGCCCATGTCCATGATACGTCTCTTGACAGGCCCTTCACCATTCAGTTTAGTTACCTTTACGGTCTGTCCGCAGGGAACTTCCTTCAATGTCTTCATTTTCTCCTCCTATTAGCATCTTTTGGTACAGCTTCCCGCTACACCATGATTTTATTGGCCATATCCTTGCCGATGGCTACTCTTGATTCCTTGATATTCACAATCAGGTTGCCTTCGGTCTGGGACACAACTGTCACTTTACCACCTACTACAAATCCGAGGGTCTCCAAAAACTTCTTCGTCTCCTCTTTGCCGCCGATCCTCTGGATCGTGTTCTCTTCACCGGCACCTACCATACTCAGGGGCATCATACACACTTCCTTCCCTTCAATAGTATTGAACTGCTTGTGGTTTCTCATTAGCTCTTAATGAGATTCATTCTCAATTCACGTGGTTAGTATATACTAACCTTTTTTTACTGTCAACATATTTTTTTAATTTTTTTCATAGAAATCTCATAGGAATTGCTTATTGATATTTTTTCTCATTAAGTTGAAATCTTGCATTTCCTACCCTTTTCTGCTATTCTTATTGTAATGCCTGCGGATGGTTAAGTTTCCACATGTAGAGCAGGTATTTTGGTTCAAAATGCTATGTATGGGAAGGGTATGGTCATTACATGAAAATACAGGAATCTGCTGAGAATTATCTGGAAACGATCTTAGTGCTGAAGAAAAAGAACGGCGTTGTCCGTTCCATTGATATTGCCAACGATCTGGGTGTGTCCAAGCCCAGCGTCAGCGTCGCTATGAAGAATCTTCGCAATGGGGAATATATTGAAATGGACAAGGAAGGCTACATCACCCTGCTGGATAAGGGACGGGAAATCGCAGAGAAAATCTATGAACGTCACACATTTCTTACAGACTGGCTGACTTCCATCGGTGTGGATCCCACTGTGGCTGCCGAAGATGCCTGCCGGATTGAACATGTGATCAGTGCAGAGACTTTCACTGCTATGAAAAAGACATTGAAGACGAAATAGAACTCACAGTAACTCATTGCATATTATTTGAACGCAAGAACTCCCGGTGCGATATTGCTCCGGGAGTTTTGTTATTATCATAAGCTCATTACCTGCGCTCATTAAATCTTAATTGTCACCCATTTTCCCTGTCGGAACCGAATCGACGCAAACAGAAATCTGGATACCTGATCCGCCAGAATGCCCATCCAGATACCGGTCATTCCCAGTCCCAGAGTAAACCCGAAAATATAGGATGCCGCCGTACGGATCAGAGTAACGCTGATCGTAGAAGCCACTGCCGTGTATGCCGTATCTCCCGCACCGCGCAGGCAGCCCATGTAGATGACCTGAGACACCTGGAACAGAACAATAATACAAATACAATGAATAATATTCACACCGTATGCAATAATATTTTCCTCTCTAAAGAACATCCGGTAGATGGTCTCTCCACCGAAGAAATAGATAACCGCCAGTGCGACAGAGATTCCCAGACCAATACGTCTACAGATGGCTCCGTAGCTTTTCGCTTTCTCCGGATCACGTTCTCCCAGACTCCGTCCAATCAACGCTACCGCCGCTACCTGCATACCGTCACCGAATGAAAACGTCAGACCGAGGATATTCATGCCTACCTGATGTGCCGCCATGGCTTCCGTACCCATTTTCGCAGCCATCATAGCAGTCGACATGAATCCGATACGCATCAATACCTGCTCAATAAACACGGAATAGCCGACTTTGATGATCTCCAGCAGCGGTTCCATCCGCAATCTAATATGATGTTTAATCATATACGGAATGCTGATAAATCCATCTTTCGGACAGATCGAGACGATGCTCATCACGCATGCCACTACCGTACCGAATACCGTAGCAATGGCGGCTCCGGTGATTCCCAGTGCCGGGAATCCGAAATGGCCGTTGATCAGCAGGTAATTGCCGCAGATATTCACCAGATTGGAGATCAGATTCGTCCTAAGAGCGATCATCGTATTGCCCGCGCCGCGCTGTGCCGCATTGATTCCCATGGACAATACGTTGAAGATCATGCCACCCATGATGATCCGGTAGTATCTCGCCGCCATGGCATGCGTGTCCTCACTCGATCCGCAGAATTCAATGATCTGATCCGCGAAGCCCACCGTCAGTGCACTGATGATCACCGCTGCCACAATGCAAAAGCAGATCGTCATCACCAAAATCTCGTTGGCCGCCTGCTGCCTCTTCTCTCCAAATCGTCTCGCCACCAGGGCGGAGATTGCTACATTCGCTGCGATGAACAGTGCCAGCCCCAGGAATTTCGGCTGTGTGGTCAGACCTACCGCTGCCACCGCATTGGCTCCGAGCGTACTCACCATAAAAGTATCCACCATACCCGCCAGTGCGATAAAAAAGGATTCGCAGACCGCCGGCCACGCCAACCGGATTGCTTCTTTTGTCAGGGAACCCTGTGTGTGTTCTGTGTCCATATCTATGTTACCTATTACCTTTTCTTGGATATTTCCTGTTTCTGATAGTCATAATGCTTTATTACAATCTTAATCATACACCAAAACCACAGCTTGCCGAAAGTCCCAAATTTTTATCCTTTTTTATGGTGAGATACATAATTTTTGTCTCATTTTCATACAATACTAATCAGACCATACACGGATATTGACACATGCAAAATCGTATTTTCAAAGGAGGCTTCCATGCAACTCTCCGACAAATTTCACAATATTCACTGGAAAAACCTCATCACTGCCGTTGCCATCCCTCTGGCGGTAGGCGGACTCTCCGCCTGGATCACCAAAGACGGTATGAAAGCCTTTGAAACAGTGAATCAGCCTCCCCTGACGCCGCCCATGTGGCTCTTCCCGGTGGTGTGGAGCATCCTGTTCGTCCTCATGGGAATCGCCTCTTATCTCGTTGTCATGCAAAAAGGTGAGGACACGAAAGCCCTCACCCTGTATACCGTACAGCTTATTTTTAATTTTTTCTGGTCCATCTGGTTCTTCAACCTGGGATGGTATCTTTTCGCCTTTTTGTGGCTGGTCGCTCTGTGGATCCTGATCCTCGCCACTACCGTTGCCTTTTACCGCATCTCGAAGCCTGCCGCATGGCTGATGCTGCCTTATCTGGTGTGGGTGGCGTTCGCGGGGTATCTGAATCTGGGGGTGTGGTGGCTGAACCGGTGAAAGAGTTTTCAAAAAAACGAAACACTGTTTCACTTATTTAATTTGATTGCAAAAGGCTATCTTATAAACGCACGCGTGCGTTTATCGTGCGTTTATTTAATCATTTCATAATGCGCTGATCTGCCATTGCCGATTGTAATCTATTTCTGCACCAGGCTGGTGCAGCTTTCTCCAAATGAACTTAACAGCATGGATTCTTAATTATTTCGCAACAGCCTTGACGTTTACATATCTATACATCCCCCTGAAATGCCGGACACATTCTTTCGATTTCCCCACGGCTGATTCCATATTTTCCGGCAAGTGACCGCCAATTATCTGCTACCGTTTTTCTAATGGCTGTGACATTTTTCTTCGCCTGTTCTGTTGATATCTCATAGTATGGCGCTGCCTCTATTGCCAAATCAAAATCTATCGCAGAATTATCTTCGTCCACATTCAGTGATAAAAATTCTCCATAAATATCCGGATTCACATCATACATCGGAGAAAGTACCCACCCTTTCTCCTCCAGAATAAATCCATGATTTCTAAAATGATCGTCTGTATTGGACACTGCCATGCTAAACACAATACGCTTCCACAATTCCTGTATATCTTTTTTAGGTGTTGCTCCGTTTGCTTTCAGAAAAGAAACTATTTCAAGATAGCTACTTCCGTCCGCTGCGTTTGCACCATCCTTTTTACCAAGCATAGTCATTGCTGAAGAAAAGTGAATTCTTCGGCTTTCTATTCTGTCAAATCGCTTTACAAGAAATGTCGTTCCCAATCTGGAAAATTTTTCAGCTTTTGCCTCCGGAACATTAAGTCCACACATAACAGCCAGTTCATGTACTACCATTTCCCATGCCCCGGAATTAAAATCATCATGTTTAGACGGAAATTTGGCAATCCAAAGTGAGCCATCCGTCGCCAGCACAGAGGCTTTGGGTCTCGCCCCTCCCAAAGAAGATCCGGGAGCAAGTAATTGCTTTAACCATTTCTCATTCAGCCCCTTTTCATCATTTTCAAACGCAATCGATGCCTGTTCGAGTTCTCTTAATGACGTCCACGGTGGTGTTGCAAATTCCCTGTCATTGGACAAGAATTCACCTTCCAACTCCGTTTTAAAACGCAATCCGCCCATTCTTGCTTCATCATACACTCCCAGAAGATAATCACTGTCTAAAAGCTTTCTAGGTTTTTCACCTGCATTTTTGGCACGCAATTCCTCTCTGCGTTTCATCAGACGCTGTCCCCATCTATCAGGGCAGGAATCGGCAAATACTCCGAATATCTTCTTATCATCGTGAATATATTGCCTTCCCTTATACATCTGTAAATCGGGATCTAATATCATATTTCCCTTTTCCAGCCATTTCTGATCATACTCAAAAGAGTAAAATTCCTTTCCTCTCGTCTGCGAAACATAGATTGTACCTATAATTTCTTCGTGATAAGGCTGAAAATCAGCAAAAACAAAAATCTTTTTTTCTTTATCCACTCCCTATCCCCTCCTGGGTGCGCGCTTTCTTACAGGCAAATCAAGATCCTGTAATTTCCGTCCCAATTCATCATCTTTAGCAACAAGCAGTAAATCCTTATCCATATAATTCAATGCATGAAGCACAGCCGCATAGCACCCCATTGCCACAGAAGGTGAGCCTTTTTCTATGGATACTAAAGTAGCTCTGCTGATTCCTGCTCTTTCCGCAACCAATTCCGACGTCAATTTTCTGCGCAGCCTTGCATACTTTATCTGTAGTCCCATTTGCTCAAGTATTTTTTCTGTTTCAGGCAACAACACTATTGTTTTTTTCGGCATAATCCCATCTCCTTATGTAAATATTATTAAACATTTATATCTACTTTGTCAAATTTTATTTACACTATTGAAAAATATCTCTGTCACGGATCCGACAGAGATATTATATAGTATGCCTATTACTCCGTTATCCTATAACGAATAACATACTGTCAAATATTACGCACAGCAATCTGTTAGCTACTCCCCATTATTTTGTAGAAATTAATTAGATTCAACTTCCTGTGCTACATCCGCTGCCTGAGTCTCCGGCTCGGTATCGGCGATTTCAATCTGATCTGCCAAGTCCATGCAGTCTATATAATGATCTCCTATCCGGAACGCATAGAAACTTCTGTAATCCGAGGTCATAGGGTCTGTATCCTGATGCTTTCCGGCATTATTATCCTGAAAATATTTCGGAAGGTAGTCAGACTGCATATGTATGTCCTTTGCGTCCATGTTCTGCAGATAAACATAAATAATGGTATTACTGTCGTCTAGCGTGATGGCATATTCATATCGGTCGATCCAATTTGCCATTGCCACATACGCAACGCTGCAATAATTTTCTTCATCCTGATAGAGCATATTCGTCTGATCCTGATAAGAGAATTTCAAATTCCGCAGACGTTCTGTTTCTGCCTCATACTGTTCCCTGGTATATTGATTTTCCAAATAGATCTGGCAGGTTGCTGCAAAGATTTCATCACGGGTCTGATAATAAAAATCCTGTGAAACGGTATCCATATCTGCGGAAGGAAACACCGCTAACGGGCTGTATACTCCTCCCTTTCCTTCTAATTTGTGGTATGCTTCTCCCTCCCGGGAAGTGATTCTTGTCCCATAAATAAAATGATAGCATACGTAAGACAAAATTATCCCCGGCACAAGCACTGCTGCCACAACTGCTGCCACAACCGCAAATACTACTTTCTGCTTTTTGGTCATTTTTTGTTCCTCCCACAATTATCATTGCAATATCATTCTTTTTCCAACAGGTAAAAAGCACAATCCATCGTAAGAATAACAAATTGTGTATTACCGGAAATCATTATGTTCACTGCCGGAGGCTGCCGTTTTATTCCATCTCTCGTGCCTCTTATTTCCAAATCCTGAAATTCACCATAATTCAGAATCCAATCATATAGTTCCGGATCTTCTTTTATAGCTTCCTTTACATTATAATAGATTAAATTACGCTCTTTTATAGGAGATACCTCATAAGAAGGTTCTAAAATCTCGCATTGATAACGTTCATATTTTTCAAGCCCTTCACTGGAAAATACATCTTCATTTATCACAATATGATTGCCTATGATATCATGTCCTTCCGGATAATTCGTATAATCGTTTTGTACGCGTGTAAAGCCAAGCAATTTCGTAACTTTCCACTCACCAAAAAGCAATTCTTTGATCTCATCCATGGATAATTCGTCCACACTGCCATCTGCCGTTTCCGAATCTGGCTCTATCGTTTCTTCCGCATTCAGGTTTTCCGATTCTGTCTCGAGCATATTATTAATTCCGATAATTGATAGTTTCCAAGGTCCTGTTCCTTTATAAACATTGTCAAACCAGATTTGTCCATCCCCCATCATCACCCCTTGCCAATTACAAAACATTTTTCGGCATGTTTCAGCACGAATAGCCTCTACAAATTCCTGATTCAGCTTTCCATCAATATCGAGTTTTAAAAAATCTTCACGATTATTAACCGTAGTACCATTTATTGCAATAGGATATGAAATTTTCTCGGATAGCGCATCCCAATCATGCTTTAAAACATCATTTTTAATCTCTTCAGCAAATTGCTCCACTTCTTCTGTTTCGCTGCTTTGAAAGCTTTCATCACTTTCACGTACTTCATAGTCTTCTGTATCACTCATGGCAGGCATCTTTTTTTCTTCAGGTATACTGTCTATATGCTGATTTTTCATCAAAAATATGTAAGACATAATTATCCCCAGCACAATCACTGCTGCCACAACCGCAAATACTACTTTCTGCTTTTTTGTCATCTTTTCGTTCATTTTCCTTACCTGAATTCTCCTCCCACAAGCATTTACACAAACGATATTTTTATCACAATTTCATTAACTGATGCTAATTATTTTGATATGTTCAATTTAAAATATCCCAATCACATAATCATAACTATAGGTATGCACATACAACCGGTCATCCTTCACTGCCATGAGATCCGGCATCTTTTTCAGGGGCAGGCGGTCGATCACTTCTCCGGTGTTTTTATCCAGCTGGTAGAGATAATCGTCCTCTGCGGTAAAGCCATAGCCGCAGAAGATCACATCTCCTTTTACGAGGAAGTTCATGCTGTTATAGGTCTGGTCGGCACTTCGCCACAGCAACTTCTCATTTTCCAGATCATAGGCAAACATAAAGCAGGTGTCCGGCTGGGCATAGCCGTTCATTACCGAAGCCCCATAGAAGATCCCGTTCTCAAGGCGGGCGTTGTTGCCGTTGACGTACCATTTGTCTGTGGGATATTCCAGTACATACAGGCAGTTCTCACCGTCGAAAATGCTCAGTTTTCCTTCGTCCCACTGGTAGGTATAATTTTCATCATAGAAGCAGTCCCAGTTTTCTCCGATCATGGGAAGGGAAACATCTTCCGATGCATTGTACCATTCGTCTGCAAAAGTAATATTGTTATACGTCTCGGAAAGGATTTCCAGGGAATAGGGCTGCGCCGCCGTTCCTTCCGGATGAAATTCCGCGATTCCTGTGAAGTCTATGGAGATTTCTTTAGGTGCAGCCGGATTTTCCTGTGCTGTGGTTTCCTGCGGAACCTCTGTCGTAGCAGAAGCTGTCTCTGTGAAAGTCTCCGCAGATGCCTCTGTCACCGGCTCTGTTGGCTGCTTCTCCGCCGTCGCATTCTCCAAAGCACTCGTTTCCCCGGCACCACATCCCGTCAACAGACAGGCAGTCAGCGCTAATGCTGTTAATTTATATTGTTTTTTCATAATGTCTCCTTCTGTCACTTATCCACTCAGGTTCTCAATTTTCCATCAATAATACGCTCTTCTACTCCTGTTGTCCATCAAAAGTTGCTGCTGTCAGCTGTTTCTCGGTGATGACTGTGACCTTCCCCTGGAATACCGTGAACCAGTAGAGGGTCCCCTGGGCGGTGTCTGCATACTGCCAGATCTCCCATGGATTATCTCCCGCGGGGGTGAGCAGCGTCAGCGAGCCACCGGCATCGGTAACGATCTGCTGTACTTCCTCCAGGGTAGTCTCGTCCACAGTAAATCTTTCATCACGGCTGCTGCCGGTCTGGATCGTAAGTGCGCTCAGTCCACCCGTTTCGTCAAAATAGCAGCGATATCTACTGTCTTCGATATTGATTCCGTCGTCTTCTCCGCCGACATAAAATTGCAGTCCTGCATCCGTACACAGCGACCGGACATCCTCTCTGGACATTCCCCATGTAAATTCCGCCAGGATCTCCCGGTTATACTCCGTGGAGTAGACAGCTGCCCGCACCGGCACGAAACCAAAAGACGCCCGGTGGGATCCCGCCTGATCCAGATCCCCGTCCACTACTGTCGTCACAGAATCTTTGCCCAGATTCTCCCCGGCTGCCAATAAGGTTCCGTCCTGCAGCAGCGCAAAGTTATCAAAAGTATACGAATGCACTGCCCAGCTAAAGTTCTCCAGTTCCGTATCGATTCCGTCGTCGTTTTGCCGGATTGCCTCCAGCCATACCATGCTGACATTTTCCAGCACCTTCTCCGGTGCCCAGACAAAGTCATGGACATTCTCACTCTTCGCGACACCGCATTGTCCGAAGATGTTCAGTCCCCACATGTATAAGTCGCCGTTCTCCGTGATTGCCGCACCGTTCCACGCACTGATATCCACATAGACACAGTTCTCCAATACCTTATGTGGCTCCAGGTACATCATTTTCACCGGATTGTCCGGATTCTCCTCCACTGTCCAGTAAGCATCGTAATCGCTGCCGTAGGTGCTTGTGGTTGTCCGCATCTGTCCCCACCAATAGACGCTTCCGTCCTCCTGTAATGCAACGATGGCTTCTCTGCCGGCTCTGGCATATCTCACATTTTCCATCAGCAGCACCGGTGTGCACACACGGTCATTATCATCATCGCTGTACACCTGTTTCACAGAGTCTTTCCCTAACAGGAGTCCTGCCATATTCAGCCCCATTCCGTATAGCTTTCCATCGTCCGTCAGATAGATGCAGAAATTGTTATTCAGGTTAGCGTCCACAGAGACCACATGATCCGCGATCCGGGCCGCATCCATTTTCCCCAGGTCCAGATCCGTCTCGTAGCTGCCGTTTCCCAGCTGTCCGTTTTGATTATAACCGCTGCCCCAGAGGACACCGTCTGCATCAATATAATAATGATTCCATGCCGTGGCACGGTCGGTGATATACTGCTCCTCGATCCGAAGCGGACTGCTTACCTGCAGATCCTCCGCCCGACGGATATAGAATGTCGGCAGATCCTTTTCTTCCTCTGCATCGCTCTCCGCCGTCACACTGTCAGCAGTCTCTCCTGCGGCATTTCCTGCCTCCGGCTCCTGCTCCGTTACGGCACCTTTCTGTGTCAGTAATATCAATGCCACCACGACACACAGCTCCACTGCCAGCGCTGCAAGCTTCCCAGCGGTCTTACGTCCTTTCAAAATATGCCGGATCCTGCCCTTGATGTCACCTTCATCGAAGCACACCGGTGCCGCGAAGATCCTGCGTGCAGTCGTGTCGACCGCCATGTATAACAGTGCGGTGGCATATTCCTGTCTGCCCTCCGGCTCCAACTGCTCCGTCACTGCCTCGTCGCAGGCTTTTTCCATATCGCAGCACAGCAGGTAATACGCCAGCCATACCACTGGGTTGACCCAATGCACAATACTGATCAGGTATGCCAATATTTTCCACAGATAATCCAGGCGGCGCAGATGCATCCGCTCATGCTGCAGCACGCAGTCATAGAATTCCGGATTCATCTCCACCGGCAGATAGATCTGCGGTCGCAGGATCCCGAATACCATCGGTGTACGGATCCCGTCCACGTAACGTACGCCCTCCTCTCCGGGGAGACATTCCGCCAGACGGCGTTTCATTCTTACATAAGAAAAAATGAAATACGCGAGAAAGCAGGGGATTCCTGCCAGCCACAGACATTCAACTGCAAATATTACCCGCAAAAAGGTAGCCGATGCGAAAAATGCGGCTGCCGTGCCGTTGGATTGTGCAGCCGTCACAGGGAGCTCGTTCGATCCCGCTTCTGAATTCGTACTCTGCACGGTCATCGCATCTGTTCCGGTCGCCTGTTCTGACAAGGTGCTCTGCCCCGTTGTTGCATTCTGCTCCGGTGTGGCATTTTGTCCCGGCACAATGCCCGTTCCAAGTCCCGTCACCACCGTCGGTCCGTCCGCACTTACCGCTACTACCATCGACTCCGGCTGCGCCCGCCAGAATCCATGCTCATTCTCGATCTTCCAGGGAAATATAAGATAGAAAAAGACGATTCCCCACAGCAGCACACAGTAGCGGTAGGAGATCCGCAGTCCTCTAAATACCATTCTGAGGATCAATACGATTCCTACGATGATGCTTCCCTGAATGCTCATTCTGATCAGTATCTGCATCATTGCCATCCCTGTCACTCCTTTGCTCCCCCGTTATTTTCTATGATCTTCTTCAGCTCTTTGATCTCTTTCTTAGACAGCTTCTTCCGGGAAGTAAATGCCGCTACGAAATCCGGCAGAGATCCTGCGAAAGATTCCTCAATGATCTCCTCGCTCTGTCTCGCCTGGAACATCTGCTTCGACAGCAGCGAAGTAACGACACCGTTCTCACTGATAAATATCCCCTTCTGGCAAAGGCGCCGCAAGACTGTATAGGTCGTGGATTTCTTCCAGTTTAACTCCTGCTCGCACAGCTTCACCAGTTCCCCGGAGGAGACCGGCTCATGCTCCCAGATGATCTCCGCAAAACGCATCTCAACAGCACCCATGGTATATTCCGACATTGCAATTCCTTCCTTTCTGTTCTCGTTGTATCTATGATGTCTTATAACGCAAAATGGTTTACAAGTTGTAACGTTTTTATGTTACATCCTGTAAACCATTTCTGTCAATGCCTATTTTTTATCTGCTAAGGTAAAAGTTTCTCTTATACTGGAAACTTTTTTTATTTTTATCAATTGTTTCCAGTATAAGTTTTATCACCCACCATATGGCATCAAGTCATTAAAAGTCGCCCAAGCTTCCTCATAAGTGTAATCCGCCAGCTTAAGCCACCCGGTGACACCATTCTCGGTCTCCACGCAGAGCCACTGTCTGCCGGCATCTAGATAGAGGAAATAGACTCCGTGATCTGCGTTGATGGTAAAGCGTTCGCTGCCGGCATCCGGAGTCCGGCAGACTTCCAGATCCTTATTGAGTCCGTGCAGGACCGCCTGCTCCGGCAGATCATAGCGGTCTGCGGGGATCTCCGCCAGCCTTCCGTCACTTCCGACGCGGTATATGATCCGCAGATTCTCTCTCTGCAGGATATAATCATAGCTTTGGGTGGTGATGATCTGGCCGTTTTCCACCCAGATCTCCCGGATATCCTGCGCGAAGCTTCCTACCTCCTGTAGTTCCCCGTTCTCATAGCTGAACAGGAAACTCTCGCACTGTCCGAACTCGTCCCTACGCATCAGTGCCAGCAATATCTGTCTGCCATCCGGGCTGAACGCATAGATGCTGTTCCCCAGATTCTGTGCTGTCCGCGTCTCGCCTCTTGCAGTGTTCACTGCAAATATGTACTTGTCCAGAGGTGAATGATCCGGCTCGTTTGTAGCCTGTGCCATCTGGGGCCGCAATATGATCCGCTCTGCACTGCCGTTCCCATCGAGATCAAGCAGGGCATAAGTCTCCTGCGCTGCCCGCTCGGACAGATCGAATACGACTCCCACATTCGTCATAATATCCCGTCTCTGTGCTGTTGCATAAGCATCCGCTTCCTCTGTCGTCAGATCTGCCGCCACCTTCCCATTCCAGACCGGCTGGTTGGACAGAAGCGGAAGTTTCATCTGGGCGGTTCCGTTGCTCTGACTCAGGATCCAATAACCTCCTTCCGCAGTAAGCATGTCTGCGGAGAAATCCTGCGCCTCCGACGGCAGCTTCCAGTCCGTGACCCCGTTTTCTCCGGTCTGTCCCGAAGTATCATATTCTCGGATCGTGTCGATCCAGATTTCCAAATCGCCATCCTGATAGTCAGAGGATGCCAGGTAGTACAAGCGGACACTATCCTGTTGCTTCAGATAAGCCATCTCCTGTCTATAACTGTCAGACGTATAGTAATTTCCCACATTCTGGTAAACCGTGGAACGTCCCTCTGCCGCACATCCCGGCGCTATATATCCCGGAACCATACAATTTAGTCCGGCGTCGTCCCCGGTGGCCGCATAAATACCGTAGCTGGAGACCTGATAAGTAGCAGCAACATCCGCAAAAGATCCGGGGGATACCTTTACATACACCCATTTTTTCGACAGTTCTGCCACGGTAGCCCAATCTTCATCCCTGGGTCCGTATTCCGCATAGACCACTCTGGCCTGATTTTCTCCGTCCAGAGGACCGGTAGAATGCCGGCCTTTACTGTCGATGTCTCCCAGGGAGAGCATCCAGATCTGACTGCTCTCCTCCGCAAATACCATAGGAATATCGATACCGGATCCATCAGCGAAAATATAATGTACGTTTGCCACAGAGCCTTCGCCGGGTCTTGTGGAATCTTTTTGGAAAAATAAATACTGCCTCCCGGCTTCATAGAGCAGTTCCGTCATTTCCCCGCTGCCACCCTGTAGATTCAGCAGAGCTTCCGCAGCCTTCACCGGATCCTTGTAGGTCTCATGGGCAGCGGCATCTCCGTCTAAAATCCGCTGATGCAATTTCCGCGCCGCGACACCATCGTAGCCAAGATACTGGATGCCGTCCTGTCCGGCAAAAGACCGGGTATCCTCCAAGGCAGCCACATCAAACAGGGCACTGAACTCTTCCCTGCTGTGAATGCCCTGCTCAAATACCGCTAGCCATTCCGTTTTTCAGTCTCATAATCCACTTCATCCGTCGCAAACTCCCCTGTTGCAGTTTCCTCGGTTGCATCTGCCCCGTCGGTTGCCTGCGCCGCATCTGCCTCTGTCTCTGCACCGCTATCCGCATTTGCAACATCCGCTGCATCCGTTCCGCCGCCCGGATTGCTGCACAGGCATACCACCAATACCACAAGCACTGCTGCCGCGCCGATCATGACCCAGAATGGCGGTCTGCGATAATCCAGTACATGACGGATACGATTCTTCACATGGTCTTCGCCAAAAGAAAGCAGTGCGCAGATGGAACCACCACGATAGCGTTTCCATTCGCCGCCGGAAGCCTCTTCCAACAATGTATAAGAGTAGATTTTCTTACTCTCTTCACCGAGAAGCTTCACAACTTTTTCATCACAGGACATCTCGCAGTCCATATTCATCAGATAAAATGCCAGCCACACCAGCGGATTGAACCAGTGGACACAACAGATTACCAACGCCGCAGGCTTAAACAGATAGTCCCTGCGCTGTAAGTGCACCCGTTCATGACACAGAACAACTTTTCTGCTCTCCGGATCCAGACCCGAAGAGAGATAAATTACCGGATGGATCAGCCCCATGACGAAGGACAGATGCCCACCGTCGATCTCGCAGATCCCCGGCTCCACCTGTCTGACACCGCTGTCAGGTCGGTGAATCCGATTACTTATACGCAGGTAAGAATAAGCATGATATCCTAGGAAGCCAAGCATTCCTGCCAACCATACCATGGATAATACACGGAACCACACCGGGTATGTCCATGCGCGAGCGTCAGTACCCGTTCCGGCAGATGTTCCCGAAATCACTGCATCTGTTCCACTGGCTGCCACCCCTGCAACCGTAGCTCCACTTTCTGTTCTCGCAGTTCCCAGGGAAAAATCCTGCGTGCCGTCAGTGTTCATGACAGTATTGTCATTTCCACCAGCCATCGTTTTTTCTGCCGCCTGGCTGTCCGGTACTTCCTCTGCATCATACTCCCGCCGCAGGACATCTCCGATATCCTTCGTATCGTTGGCCTCTGCATAACCATGACTGCCCGGACCGACTGTCTGCTGCCCGGACGTCATCTCTGTCCCCACAGACAGCAATTTGTCCGGAATCAGACTGATTCCTGTCTCCGGTAGTATCGGACAGCACAACCGCACAAACACGATTCCCCATAACAGATAGGAGCACCATTTTGGTGCTTTTTGCAACAAAAGTCTGGCGAGGAGCACCAGCAGCACGCAGTATCCTCCCACCAGACTTAAGTTCCATACACCGTCAAATATTCTGTAGATATTCTCACCCATAAGCCCCTCCTGTCCTGCCCCCCGGCAAGGCATAGTCGATGTTTTATAGACTCTTTGTAATTATAGTCTACATTCTACCGACCCATCTGTCAAGTAAGAAATCTGATTCCTTTAAAGTTGAAAACGGATGTACTCCCGGTATTTCTGAGCACTCCCCGCGCCCTCTGTTTTCCGGAAGACATCGTACACCATCCGGTACTCTCCCGGCTCCAATACTCCGTAAAGCCAGTCCCATTTGTAAAAGTTTGAGACTTCCTCCCCGCAGCCCACCGTATGACCTATCATCGTAAATCCGTAATCGTCTATGATCGTCTCCGCATCCTGCCATTCTCCTTCGATCCTGCGCTGTAGAATATAGGCATCTCCATAGGTCACCTCTGTCCCGGCATCCTCATCCTCCCGCCGGATGACAATACTGGCGCCTATATTGGAAATATCCCGCAGGGTCACAGTCACACCCGCCTCAGGGTCATAAATCGTTTCTGCCTGATTCTGTTGTCCCTCTTCTTCCGGATTCCAGTCACTTACTGTCAGCTCCGGCTCTTCTTCCGAGCGCAATACCTCCGCATGCATTTCAAAATCCAGCACGCAGTCTCTATGGATTTCCTCTGTCTCCCCGGTAGTCATGGAAGTGCCGGTCCCCCGGAAAGAGATCACTGTCTTTCCATCTCCTATGGTCACATCCGAAGTGACATATAACGGTTTCTGATACTGTTCACTGATCCACACAAAAACCTCATTGGTTGCTTCCCAATACTGCCGCAGTTCCTCACCATACTGCTTCGCATACCCCTGTCCGATGTGGGATCTGCTGCGAATGGAGCATATGGGATAGGACCGGTAGAGATCTTCACTACGATCATGGCTGAATCTGATCTGTATCTCCGGATGCTCATACAGCCATAACTCACGTCCGCCCAGAATCCCTGCCGCCAGCGCCACCACTGCCAACACGATCAAAATAACATGCCTTTTCTTTTTACCGTTCATTTCCGCCCCTCTCTTTCTCGTGCTTACTTCTGCAACGCTTCCATCAGACGCTCCTGCCAGTCATAGAAAGCCTGGCCGTCCACCAGGCAGCGTTCGTCCTCACCTATCCATAATCCCTGTTCTTCCGACGCGTAGCGAAAGGTCCTTGTCTCACCGTCTGCATAGACAAACTGAAAATATCCCACACCTTCCACCATCTCTTCCGGCGGGATCGGATCTGACGTCACTTTTCCGGAAAGCTGTATAAATTCCTGCCACAGCTGCTCTACGGTATCGACATCTTCCACATAATCGTAATCCTCCGTGCAGAAGCTGCAACCGATCTTCTGCGGGCACTCCTCCGGCAAAAAAGCCGCGCAGAATGCTGTCTTTGCTTCATTCTCCAGCATTCCCGGATACCATATATCCGCTATGGCATAGGCTTCTTCCGGTGTTGCCGCCGGATATAAAACATAGCTGGCGGGATTCTCTACGGATATCATCCCTTTTTCCACATTCTGTACCGCCTGATAAATCGCTACGGTGGTCTGGGCATCCGGGGTTCCGATCCAGCCAGCCCCTCTTCCCTCCTTCAGAAATCCTCTGCTTGCTCCATAGGTAAAGAAATAATTCTGCGGTTCCTCTCCCTCTCCAACGAAAGATATCTGCCCATGGAAAGTGCTGCCGTGGATCCAGGGCAGTACCCGGTAATAATAGGTTCCGTTGACGCTCACTTGTACCTCTTCCTGCTTTCCGAAAGCGTTCTCCTTCGGCATCTGTATCCCCGGCACCGTGAAATCCACCGTTTTGCGGAATTCGATGAGATTCAGCAGAAGTACCACTACCACCAATACGATTGCACTGAGAAAAATGGTTGCTTTTATGTTAATCTTCTTCATAAGCCCCTCCTTTGTTTCCCTTCTATCTATATTGACGACTTTTATACTTCGTTTGTTACAAACAGCATAACAAAATTTCACCCCTGAATCTACTTTTTTCACCCAAGCGACCGCTTTCTGTTATTTCTGGTCTTTTTATAACATAACCACTGTAAATGCACAATTGAGCAGATGGAAACTTAACAGTCTGGAACTATAAAACTGGCGGCATCGGTTTCCCGGTGTCGCCAGTTTATTGTCACTCTATTTTACAAGTGGCTCATAATAGAGCACTGTCTGCGCAGGATCTTTTCCGCTGATTTCCACGCCGTCCGCCGTCGTTCCCTGGAAGCCACCGGAACAAACCTGAGGCTTTCTGGGCCTACTGACACTAATGTCATAGCCATATCGCCTGCTGTCGTATTGCCCACTGCCTGTGCAAACTCTTCTTTTGTCATGACTGCCAAGGTACCACCTCCTTCTTATCGCCGGCTTCACTATATATCAGTCGCAAGTTGATAAAAAGGTTCCCAAAAAATTAAGACACCGGATGAATCCAGTGCCTTTTGACTTCAAGTATGCATTAGAAATAAAAGTTAATTGCCGTTTTCCCTTTTTCCCTTTGCGGTGATTTTGAACTCTTTATTTTTTCCCAAAGCTTCTGTTTTTCCTTATTTAATTCGGAAACAGACATCTTTTTGTATTTCTTTGGTATTATCAATACATCATTTTCATACGCAGTCATCCTCTGTTACCTCCTTAAAATAAATGGAAAATTATATCCCGATTTTCATTTCTATTAATGTATGAAAATCGGGATACCCTAAGTTCCTCAGAATACTACTTTATAACGAAATATCGATTACCGATGCAGGTACGGTCGGGACACCGATCCCAGCGGCATCGGCAGAAAAAGATGTCCCGGAGGATCCGGCAGATAAGCTCATGCCGCCTCCGGAGGGAATGACGGGATTGTCCTTCATTTTCTCCAGACGGTCAAACACTGCCTTGAGGTATTCCGCATCTGCCTTGACGATTTCTTTCATCTCTTTGTTGCGGTGTTTGATCTTCATCATCTTAAGGTCTGCAGGATCGATGTCCTTCTTCACAGAGAGCATGGTATCGGATAACTCATCCATTCCCATCTCATCCATTATGTCCCGCATACTGTCAGACAGTTCCTGTATCATCTCGGAAGTAAAATCGCCCATTTCCACCATAAGCTCACTGGTCTGTAACAAGAATTCATCCAGCTGCGGATAATCATATTGTTCCAGATCCATATCGCTCTGTGCATCCGAAGCCTCACGCGCCACTTCCTCTTCAGTTTCCGGGTCCGTATTCTGATCCGTGTCTGAAGTTCTCTCTTCTTCGTCCGTGCAGACTTTTTCACCCTGCCAGATTCCGCCGGCTGCCTTCGCCAGTTCCTCTTCTTCTAAGTGTTTCGCCTTTTTCTTCGCTACACGCTCCATGGCTTTGGCATGGTTGATTGCTGCTTCGATCTCGTCATCATCATAATTGCCGCTCTGCTTCTGCCGTTTCAGGCGCAGGACTTCTCTCCGCGCCTGCCCGGCTGCCTGCTTTGCCGCCTGGGACGTCTTGCTCCGCAGTATTTTGGATGAAATATTTTTAAACTGATATTTCAGTTTTTTCAGAGCCAGCGTCGTGTTTTTCGTCTGCTGCCTCTGATTGCGCAGCGATTCACTGTAACTCAGGGAACTTGTAACGATGGAATCCTGGCTCCATCTGTTCGCCGCCTGCATCTGGCCGTTCCGGTCATCTCTCGCCAACATCCGCCGGATATCGGTAACAGAACTTTTATTTTTTGCTCCGAAGATACTCTTCTGATTGTTCTGCGTCTTTCTTCCTCCGGAAAATGCCTGCGGCAAACCGGTATTGCCGCTCCCGTAAACACCTCCGGATTTCCCCATAGAAATCATGCAACCTCACCTTACCCTCTGAAGTCAAAATTCTGGCCGACCTGCCGTTCGCCTGCGGTCTGCACACTGTCACTCCGTGTGTTGAAATTGTAGGTTTCTATCTTAGACAACAGTTCTTCTATGGAACCGGCGCTGATCGTTACCGTATCCTCTGTGTCGGCTTCCTCCTTGCTGTCTGCTACCTTATCCGACTTCTTGTCTTTTAGCCGTTCTTCCTTTTCTTTCTTAGCTGCCTTCTTCTCCGCAGCCTTTTTCTCTGTTTTCTTCTGCTCAGCCTTTTTCTCAATCCGTGCCTTCTGCTCGGCGCTGGATTTCTTCAATACAGCGAAAAATGACAGTGTTCCTCCATCATTTACCTGCATTCCAAAGCCCTTGACATTCGCACCGGAACTCTGCAGGCTGGTCTTTAACTGCTGTATCTGTGCAGCGGCACCGCTCAGGATTCCCTCATACTGTTTGCGGAATTTCTCGTCTGTTGCCATCTGTTCGATCTTGTCCTCATCAATGAGAACAACCGTCTTATAGCCGTTGGCATATTTTGCAGCATTGGCTTTTGCATTCTCCTTCTGATCTCTGCTGACCAGAATAAAATCATAATTTCCGTACTTCTTCTTCAGCTGCTCATAGTATTTCGCAGCCTTCTCCGACAACTCCGGCTGACCGATGGTCCTGCCGTAATTCCCAGTCGCTCCCTTCGTCTGTTTCGCTTCAGAAGTGCCGGCCGTGCCTGCAGCACTCGTCGTATCCTTCATTGTCTTGTTTTTCGTATTCTTGCTGTAATCACTCTGCGCAGCATATGCAGCGATGCTGCTTACCCCTATCTCTGTCATACTTATCTCCTCCTTGAAAATAGATGCCAAATCCGTTTGTTTTCACAGTTATCTTACTATGTATATCGTCTTCTTTTCTGAATACATTGATAGTAATAATGCCAAAAAACCACATTTCCGATCCTTGTCACCGATCAGAAATGCGGTCTTTATATTATATTTTTTCTTACTGATTCAAATTGTTGATCGTATGAGATAACTGTCCGAGAATCTTCTTGATCGCTTCACTGGAGGTCGCCATATCTCTCGCCAGCTTCTGGACCTCCGTTGCTACCACCGCAAAGCCCTTGCCCTGATCTCCGGCTCTTGCTGCCTCAATCGAAGCATTCAGTGCCAAAATCTGCTGTCTCTTACTATAACCATCGATTTCCTTGGTCTTGTCCGTTGCTTCCTCGATCTGTTCCGCTGCTTTCGCAATGCCACCCTTCAGCTCACCTACCAGATTCTCGTTTTTCCAGTTGGCGTAGCTGGCTCTCACGAACATGTTGATCACATCTCCCAGCAGATTTGCAGATGCATCTATCTGCTCCTTAGTCTTCACATTTACCTTTTTCAGGGCCTTAATATATTTATCCTCGTCAATACCCAGCTCTCTCGCTGTCTGACGGAACTTCTCCTCATCCGGATTCTCCGGCAGCACCTGTCCTCCGATAATACTGCCCAGCACGGTTCCATCCTCCAGTGTGATCGGAATACCAAAATCCACAAGTCCCGCATGGCAGGGATACACACCATGGCCTTCTCTGTCACACTGCTCGCAGCGCTTTTTTCCCTCTGCGCTTCCTCTCGTCAGATCAATACAGAACTCCGTAAAATTATAACAGTCACTGATGTATTTTCCGTCTGCATCCACAGCCACGGTTGCCAGTCCCGTGCTGTTTGCCCAGTTCTTCATAATCTGCTCGAATTTGTTCATGTCACAAAAATCCTGAATCTTCATATAACTTCCTACTTTCCCGGTCATCTTAACCGTTGAACGCATAAAGCCGGTAATTTTTGATCCCGGCATCATCTTACATTTACATAAAAATTATACCACAAACCGCAATATTTTTCGCCCTTTTTACCATTTTTACCAATATTTTCACAACATTTTCTATCTATGCTTTCTTCCTGCTTCCTTCCCTCCAAACGCTCTAAAATAGATGCAATGCGATGTCATCTATTGTATAATTATCTGGATGCATATATGAGTGCTGATCGCGGAAAAAGGAGGTGCCGTTAATTGAAGAAAACGAAACTATTCATAAGAAAAATATGTGTTCTCGTTCTGATATTATCTACAACCCTGCTCAGTGCCTGCTCCGCTGGTCCTTCCGATGGAGCAGAAAAATACGTTGTCCTGATCGGCGAAGATTCTGAAATCATAGAAAAGCTTTCTGACATTGATCTGCTTGTCATAGATGCGGAATATTTTTCCCCAAATGACATTGCCCGTTTAAGAGAAAATGGTATCCGCGAAATCTACTCCTATATCAATATTGGATCGATCGAGAGCTTCCGGTCCTATGATACAGACTTTGAGAAATATACTCTGGGTGCCTATGAGAACTGGCCGGAGGAAAAATGGATCGATGTCTCAGTTCCGGAATGGCAGGCATGTACAGCTTCCAGAGTAGACGCCCTGATACAGAAGGGTGTGGACGGCTTTTTTGTCGATAACACGGATGTATACTATAACTATCCGCAGGAATCCATCTATGACGGAATCCTTACGATTCTGGACTATATGGACCATACCGGCAGAAAGATCATGATCAACGGCGGGGACTGTTTTGTAAAAAAATATCTTACAAAAGAAAAAAACGTTCTCATCGATGGGGTAAACCAGGAGAACGTTTTTACTGCGTATGATTTTTCAAAGGATGTCTATACTAAAAATGATCAAAGCACGCGTGAATACTATACTGAGTATCTGGATCTGGCTATGTCACACGGCTGTACCGCTTACACCCTGGAATACGCAACGGATCCCACCATCCGCAGGCAGGCAGCCACCTACGCCGGGAAGCATGGGTACATCTGCTATATTTCTGATAATATCGGGTTATGTCTGGGAAGATAACATATTCCTCTCAAGCGCCATCACAGAAATGTTGTCGCACAGGTATCCAGATGCTTATTTTTCACACTATCATTATCACTTAGACACTCATCACAATAATAATAGATATTGTATCCCCCCTTCCCTCGTGTGTCCTCTGTCACCGAGAAATATCCGGCCTGCATTTTGGCTGTCGATCCGTTCAGAAAATGAATTTCACGCTGCTTCAGCGAATCCGGTCTATCCGAAGACATGCTATATATCGCCGGGTTATACTTTTCTGTTGATTTTTTCATGACTTTTCTCTCCATTACATTACAATACATCCCGCAGGCATCGGGCCTGCGTATAAGAAAGACCCGCATGGTCTTCCCAAGCAGGTCTTTCTTCCGGTCATATATTCAGTTTTATCAGTGCTTTATTATTCGCAAAGCTTGGAAAATGCATCCGCTACGAACTGAACCTTAGGTCCGATGATTACCTGAACGGAGGTCTTACCGGGTTTCATGACACCGGCTACGCCTGCAGATTTGATCACCTTATCATTCACTGCGGTAATGTCTTTTACTTCCAGTCTCAGTCTTGTGATGCAGTTGTCAATGCTTGCAATGTTGTCCTTGCCGCCGCAGCCTTCCAGAATGGTTGCTGCGATTGCTGCGAAATCATCATTTGCCAGCTCGATCTTCTTCTCTGCTTCTACATCATCATCTTCTCTACCGGGGGTCTTCAGATCCCATTTCTTGATAGCGAAGAGGAATACGAAGTAGAATACAACAAATGCTGCGATACCCAGAGGGATGATCAGCCAGATTCTGGCCGCTGCAGGCAGGCGGGATGAGAACAGCAGATCCATCGCACCTGCGGAGAAGCTGAAGCCTGCACGGAAGCCAAGAGCAACAGTGATCATGGTGAAGATGCCGTACAGTGCTGCGTAGATCACATACAGTCCGGGAGCTAAGAACATGAATGCAAACTCAAAGGGCTCGGTAACGCCGCAGATGAAGGAACAGATTGCTGCGGAAGCTACCAGACCGATCGCTGCCTTTTTCTTGGCGGGCTTTGCACATTTTACCATTGCCAGAGCCGCACCGGGGACACCGAACATCATACAAGGGAAGAAGCCGGACATATACATTCCAAGGCTCCAGGATACATCAGCGCTTGTCTCACCTTTCCAGAAGTGCTGCAGATCTCCCAGTCCGATGGTATCGAACCAGAATACGTTGTTCAGTGCGTGATGTAATCCGGTAGGGATCAGCAGACGGTTCAGGAAAGCATAAATGCCGGCACCGACTACATCCAGACTTACGATAGCTTCACCGAGAGCTACCAGACCGCCGAACAGTAAAGGCCATACGAACAGCAGTACAACAGATGCCAGAATAGATACCACACCTGCTACGATAGCTACGCAGCGCTTACCACTGAAGAAGGACAGCCAGTCAGGAAGCTTGGTATCCTTGAACTTGTTGTAGCACATGGAACCGATAATACCGGCAATAATACCGATAAAGGGATTCGCAATCTTATCGAATGCCAGTGTCTTGGTAGCATCCTCAGCGATGGAGGGCATAATGGTCGTAACAAATCCGGTAGACAGAAGTGTTGTGAGCATCAGCCAGGAAGCCAGAGCTGCGATGGCTCCGGTACCGTCATTTTTCTCTGACATACCGACACCTACACCGATTGCGAACAGGATCGCCATGTTGTCGATCAGAGCACCACCAGCTTTTACGAGGAACAGACCGATCAGATTTCTTACACCCTCGATCGCACCACCCTGCATTGTTGCCGGGCACAACCAGTAACCAATACCCATGAGGATACCGCAGATCGGCAGAACCGCTACGGGAAGCATTAACGCTTTACCCAGTTTTTGAAGAAACTTCATACATTTCTCCTCCTTTACATTATACTAAACCGGAACAGTTCCGGTCAGTTTCATTAGTTGATACGGACGTACCGCTCTTAAGAGATCTGGAGCACGTCCTCGCCGGGAGATACCTCTCCCTCTTTCAGAATACTGATCTTGTTATATTCATCAGTATTGCAGACCAGTACCGGAGTGATGATATGCAGTCCGGCTTCCTGAATCTTCTCCAGATCCGCATCCAGCAGAAGATCGCCCTTTTTGACATGGTCTCCGGCAGCAACATGTGCCGTGAAGGGGGCTCCCTTGAGTGTCACGGTGTCCAGTCCGATGTGGATCAGAAGCTCCGCTCCCTGATCCGTTGTCATGGTGATCGCATGGAGCGTATCAAATACCACGGTCACCTCTCCGTCTGCGGGAGCATATATTTTCCCCTCAGAGGGGATCACTGCAAATCCGTCTCCAAGTATCTTCTCGGAAAATGTAGGATCCGGCACCTCCGTAAGAGCAACTGCCTTCCCCTTACAGGGAGATCCGATACAATTTCCTTTTCGCTTACCTTTCAAAAAATCTAACATGTGAACTCCTTTCCGTCGATATATACCGCTACAATGTTCAGTTCCTGATCCAGGAGTACGAAATCTGCCCTCTTACCAACGGATATACTGCCCACTTCATTGAAAATGCCGATCTCCTTCGCCGGATTCTCCGTGGCACACATCACTGCCGTCTCTAACGGCAGACCGACTGTTTTTACTACAAACCGCATACAATCCATCAGATTCGTCGCAGATCCGGCGATCGTGCCGTCATGCAGGGTAGCCAGATTGCCTCTGACAGTAACCGGCTGTCCTCCCAGCGTATATTCACCATCCTCCAGTCCCGTTGCACGCATACTGTCACTGATCAGGATCATGCGGTCAGCGCCAAACATCGCAAACGTTGCACGGATCACTGACGGATGAATGTGTACACCATCACAGATCAGCTCCGGATGACATTTCTCTGAATCTCTCACTGCTCCAATCACGCCGGGCTCCCTGTGGTTCAGCGGCGGCATTGCATTATACAAATGTGTCGCATGAGATGCTCCACGTTCAATGGCTTCCCTTGCTGTATCATAACCGGAAGCTGTATGCGCCAGTGAAATGACCACTTCTCCTTTGGCTCTGTCGATAAATTCCATCGCTCCCGGCTCCTCCGGTGCGATATCTACCAGCTTGATCAGCCCGTTCGCCGCTTTCTGCAGCTGACTGAAATATTCATAATCGCAGTGCATGATATTTTCTGCAGCCTGAGCACCCTTTTTCGCCGGACTGATAAAAGGTCCTTCCATATTGATGCCCACCAGGTGGGATCCACCGGAATACTCATAGCTGCCGGCATTTTTCATGACCTCCAGCAGTTCATCCTTAGGGATCGTCATGGTAGCCGGGCAGACACTTGTCACACCGACAGATGCTTCATATGATGTGATGACATCCAGTGCTTCCTTCGTACCGTCACACATATCTGCGCCCTTACAACCATGGAAATGAATATCCACCAGTCCCGGTATCAGATACATGCCTTTGGCATCCACAACAGCTTCCTCACCTGCCGGATCCCCGGTGCAGCTTACGAACCTGCCGTTCTCCACGGCTGCATCCCCTCTGACAAACCGATGCTCTTCTGTATATATATTTGCATTTCTGATTCTCATGACCTATCAGCTTCCCCCTTCTTATTCAGAAAGCTTACTGAGCGCTGCTTCGTCTGCCACCAGTGTCACATCATTATGAAGCTGTAATACCGATGCCGGCACCTGCGGTGTGATGGGTCCGAAGAAAGCTTTCTGTACGATCTCCGCCTTGTCTTCGCCGCTGGCTACGATCAATATTTTCTTCGCCTGCATAATGGTCTTGATCCCCATGGTGTATGCCTGCTTCGGAACATCCTCCGCCGATGCGAAGAATCTCTTGTTGGCTTCGATCGTAGACTCTGTCAGGTTCACGCAATGTACCTGCTTGTCAAAACTCTCTCCCGGTTCGTTGAAGCCGATGTGCCCGTTATGTCCAATTCCCAAAAGCTGCAGGTCCACGCCGCCCAGTGACTGGATCAGTTCCGTATATCTACGGCATTCTTTCTCCGAATCCGGTTCCATTCCGTTTGGCAGATGTGTATTTTCCACCGGGATATTCACATGGTCAAACAGATTCTGGTGCATAAAATAGTAATAACTCTGATCGTTTTCCCGGCTCAGGCCTTTATATTCATCCAGGTTCACCGTCATAACCTCAGAAAAGTCCAGATCTCCCTTGCGGAACCATTCCACCAGCTGTTTATACAGGCCGATGGGAGTGGATCCCGTAGCCAGTCCGAGAACACAGTTTGGTTTCATAATAACCTGTGCCGATACGATATTTGCAGCCTTTCTGCTCATATCTGCATAATCTTTCGCTTTGTATATTCTCATGAATCTCTCACTCCATTTCGCATATTTTACTACGGACATTCAGTACCATGGACGGTGCCACACTGAGTTCATCAATTCCCATCTGTACAAATCGTGTGGTCAGTGTCGTATCCGCTCCCAGCTCTCCGCAGATGCCGACCCATTTTCCATGCTTATGTGCCCCATCAACAGTCATCTGTATCATACGCAGGACTGCCTCATGATGTGGATTATAGAATCTGTCCAATCTGTTGTTCTGCCTGTCGATAGCCAACGTATACTGTGTCAGATCATTCGTGCCGATACTGAAGAAATCCACATGCTCCGCCAGCTCCTCACTCATCATGACAGCCGCAGGAGTCTCGATCATAATTCCCTGTTCCGGAATTGCGTAAGGAAGCTTCTCTTCCTCCAGCTCCTTAGCCACCTCAGCCACGATTTTCTGAATATCCAGCACTTCCTCCACGGAAATGATCATCGGATACATAATAGCCAATGTTCCGTATTTTGCCGCCCTGAGAAGTGCTCTCAGCTGGGTCTTGAAGATCTCCGGCTGCTCCAGACAGATCCGGATCGCACGGTATCCCATGGCAGGATTATCTTCCTTGCCCAGTCCAAGGTAATCTACATTTTTGTCTGCACCGATATCAAGGGTACGGATGATGACCTTTTTCCCTGCCATCATCTGCAGCACCTGACGGTAAGCATTGAACTGTTCTGTCTCATCCGGAAGCGAGTCCCTTCCGAGATATAAGAATTCACTGCGGAACAGGCCGATACCCTCCGCATCATTCTCCAGTACATATGCCACATCCGATACGCTGCCGATATTTGCATATACATTGACCTTGCGTCCGCTCTTTGTCACGGATTCCCGTCCCTTGTATTCTGCCAGCAGGCTTCTTAGTCTCTGTTCCGTCTGCTGTGCCGCTTCTGCCTGCCGGATCTGCTCTTCCTCCGGATCCAGGTAAAATACTGCTTCCCTGCCGTCCACAATAGCGCGGGTTCCGTTATGGATTTTCTCCAGTTCCAATGGTACCCCTATCAGTGCCGGAATATTCATCATACGTGCCAGGATCGCAGTATGGGAATTCGTCGAACCATGTACTGTGACAAAGGCCAGGATCTTGCTCTTATCCATCTGTACCGTCTCACTGGGAGTCAGATCATCTGCCACAATGATCGACGGCTCCATGGTACTCCAGTCAATCTGCTCCTCCCCGGACAGATTGCGGACGAGCCGGTTGGAGATATCCCTGACATCCGCAGAGCGGGCCTGCATATATTCATCATCCATGTTGGCGAACATCTCTGCAAAATTATCACCGGTCACTGCCACCGCATACTCTGCATTCACTTCTTCGTTCTGAATCATGCTGTGAATGGCATCCTGATAATCGTCATCCTCGAGCATCATCTGATGCACCTCGAAAATGGCTGCATTGACTTCTCCGACCTCCTGCAGAGCCTTCTCGTATAACTGCCCCAGCTGCGTCATCGTACGTTCCTTAGCCGCATCCAGCCGTTTCAGTTCTTCCGCTGTGTTGTCGATATGGATCCTCTTAACGAGACTGTCCTTTTTCTTCAAAACACTGACAGGTCCGATCGCTGTTCCCTTATATACGGATTTTCCAATATATTTTTCCATTTTCTACCTTCCAAACTCTGTCGTGCAGGTCTTCTCCTAGAGGTTCTCACGGAAAAACTTCTGAAGCTCTGCTGCGGCGGTATCTTCATCCGCTCCTTCTATCGTGACTTCCACGTTGTCTCCGTGCTTCACGCCCATTCCCATGATCGCCATCAGCTTGCTTGCTGCAGCTGATTTCCCCTTACAGGAAAGTGTCACTGTACTCTGATACTTTTTCGCTTCCTTGGCGAGCAGTCCCGCAGGACGTGCATGCAGACCGATTTCATCCTTAATGATATAGCTGAACTGTTTCATCGGCAACATTCCTCCTTATTTTATATTTCTTGCTTTAAATATGTAGCATGTTGTACATACTTTTCGTTCATCTGGCTGATTACATATACATATTACCCATCTTTTTATTGTTTGTCTACATCACTTTTGATAAATTGTATATTTTTGAACATTATCGTAAAATTTTGTAAACTTTTTAATAAAAAAATTTATAGAAAAAGGATGCCTGCTTATCTGGCACCCTTTCTTGGATCATTCTTTTGGTTTTGTTATTTGCTGTAGTCAGCTCCATTTCCTATTCGACCGCTATCTCCACGTTTTTTCCACTGAAGGCCACTCCATACTTATAGATTGTCTGAATCCCGGCATTCTTCATCTCTGTATCATATTTTTTATCCGTAATCTGCTTCAATGCGGCTTCAGACATATTTTTCAATTCTTCATCACTGCAGTTTTTCCCGGCTTTCAGTTCAATCAATATACCCGGCATCCCCTTGCGGATAGGTTTTAACTGAATATCATACCGGCCGTCACCGGACTCCCTGTTAGAAGTCGCAAAAGTTCCACTCATCAATGCACACAGTCCCAGCATAAACCCATGATAAAAATTCTCTCCGGCAGTATCGAAAAAACTCACTGACTGCGTCAGTAACATTTGGAGCTGCGATTTCAGCCGTTTATGATCACCTGAAAAAGTGGCCTCCTGAATCGAAATGGCTGTGGCCTGTGGAATTATATTTTCCATACGTTGTAGAATCTCTTTGTTATATACCAGAGAAATCTCACGGTTTGGCAATGCAACCTCACATAGGAAATCCCCATTGAAAGAAAGAGATGTATTCAACACTTTTAAATATCCAGTCATAAGCAGAAAGCTATAAATAGTCGATGGATTGCTTTTGATCTGTGGATAGATCACATCCGTATCAATAAATGTGGTAAAAGTTTCACCATTGACCAGAGAAGTAAGGCGGTCATATATCTCATTGTCTGCCACCGCAAGTACTTCACCAATGACATCATTACTTCCCGTAGATACCCAGAAGGGTCTCGGTTCACATTTGTTGCTGAAATAACTGACCACCGACCAGGGATTGAAAATTTCTGTCTTTCCAAAGAGATAGCCATCATACCACTGACATATTTCGTCGTATTTATCAGCCGCGTCATAATATGCTGCCATCTCCCGGACCTCGTCTGCCGTAAATCCGAAGTAAGCGCTGTATTTGTTGTCCAGCACAGAATTAATAGACAGGTTGTTCATTCCACTAAAAATACTTTCTTTGGCTACCCGCAAAATGCCGGTGAGGAACCCAAATGACAGATGACTGTTGTCCTTAAAACCTCCTGAAAAAAGATTCCGCATAAACCGGATAATCTTGTCGTAATAGTCCTCACTGTGCCCTTGTTGAATGGGAGTATCATACTCATCAATGATGATAACCGGCGCAACATCATAATGGCTGTGAAGCATTGCGGACAGATCAAGGAGTGCCGAAGATAATTCCACCTCTGTTGCACTGCCATTGACCAGCCTTTCATAGACTTTTCTGCTGTATCCGTCACATTTTTCACTGCTCTGTAACTCTTTGTGCCGCTGTGCCTCTTTTGCAAAAATGTCACGAAGTGCCGCAAAGGTCTCTTCCCATGTGTCAAACTTCACGTCCTTGAAAGTCAGAAAGATCACCGGATATCTGCCTTGGTAATCTCTATACTTTTGTCCGCAGGACCATATTTTTTTATCCCGGAAATACACAGAAGTATCTTTATCACTTCTTTCAAAATAAGTGCGCAGCATATCCATATTGAGTGTCTTGCCAAAACGCCGGGGGCGGGTGAAAAGTGTTACCATGGGGCGTTCATCAATAAAGTCTTTTATCATCATCGTCTTGTCGATGTAATAGTACTCCGAAGCCGCAAGGCAATAGTTAGACACACCAATAGGCAGCGGGAGCTTCTGTTCACACTCCCATGTTTGTCCAGGATTCATTTCAGCCATAATGCGATACCTCCACGTATCATTTTACAAATATAGCTTACCTATTTTACAGGACTTTGTCAATTAAGGAAGAAGCAGCCCGGATCTCTTCCGGCTCCGGCATAGAACATAACGCACCTTTTCTGGTAACAACGATGGATGCGGCAGCATTTGCAAATAAAAGCATCTCACGTATATCCTTCTCTGTCAGGGCATCTGTCCCTAATTCCAGAATCCGGCTTAAGACTGCCCCGCAGAAGGTATCTCCGGCTCCGGTCGTATCAACGACATGCTCCTGATGGATCCCCCCGCAATATATTTTCTCATCCTTATAATATGCTATACTGCCTTTATTCCCCAATGTAACAAACAATATTTTTATGTCAGAGTTGTCCCGGATAAAGGAAACACCTTTCTCCAGACTTTCCTGTTCCGATACAAAGGCAACTTCCTCTTCCGATATCTTCATGATATCACATTGCTTCATCCCATACAGGATCCTCCTTCTGGCTTCTTCCGGTGTCTTCCACAGGGAAAGCCGCAGATTGGGATCAAAGGAGATCAGGCATCCATTGTCTTTTGCCACCTGAATGGCATACTGTGTTGCTTCATAATTTTTATCATGCGTCATGGACAAGGAACCATAATGGAAAATTTTGGATCTTTTTATCAGTTCTCCGTCCACTTCTTCTTTCCCAAGCATCATGTCAGCACCGGGATTGCGATAAAAGGAGAATTCTCTCTCTCCATCTGCTGCTGTATGTACAAAGGCAAGCGTTGTAGGAATACAGGTATCCTTAACCAGTCCGTCGGTCAATATTCCTTTACTCCGGATCGTATTTTCCAGGAAATCCCCAAACATATCTTTCCCGACTTTGCCGATAAATGCAACGTGTTTATCCAGTTTTCTTAACATAGCCAGCACATTGCAGGGTGCCCCTCCCGGATTGGCTTCGAACAGCATATGATTCTGTCCGGAAGTCCCCGCCGTAGTAAAATCAATTAACACTTCTCCAAGTGCTGCTACATCCAGATCTTTCTTCATAACTATGGTCTCCTCTTAATTAAGCATCAAGAAGTGTCTGAAATTTAAGCTTAAATTTCAGACACTTCATATTGTCAGGCTTCTGTTTCAGGGAACAAATCCGGTCTTAAATGTGTCATATCGGTAGGATTCTTCTCTATGCGTTCAATAGGATTCGGGCAATAAACATTATATGTTTCCCTTGAGTTCATTTTAATAAACGTTCCGGGATCATTCAATGCTTCTTCCTCTTCCTTTGTAGGTCTGTGCGGTCTCGTATATACATACGCAATGTGGGGATACAGACTGTCTCCCGGGGTCTTTCCGAAGACACTCTGTTTTGCATGGAAATACAAAGCCGAATAACCACCTGCATCAACATGTGCAAGTCCTCTCGGCAGAATAACCAGATCCCCTGCCTTAAATTCATAGTATTCTTCCTCACAGGTTTCATCACCTACACCAATAGTAACACTGCCCGACCCGGATAAGATGAATTTATACTCTTCTATATCCGGATGTGAATGAGAATCGAACGGTCTCTCTTCATCTGAGGATGCTAATTTTTCTGCCAGATTACAGATAGCAATATCGTCTGTCCATGTCAATGGATAACTGGATTGCCTAAGTCCTGCATTTGCATTATAAACAGGTGGTGCATCTTTACGTTTCAGCACTCTTGCTCCCAATACTGTGGCATTCTTTTTTGCCTCTTTTATATTGCTGATGATATGTGTCTGCTCATCTATAGGTGTTACTTCAGCATACAGATCATTAATATCATAAGTTCCGCTTTTCTCTGTATAATCGCTCCTGACATTCTCAAGGTTAATGTATTCTGACCTTTTGCCCGACACATTTCCAAAATCCAGTTGCCGCGTCATTGTCTGATCATAACAGGTATAATTTCCCGGTTCTTTCTGATTATTACTTTCAGCTTCCGTTGGTCTGGAAGGTTTATTTACAGTAACCACCGGATGAGGGTAACGATTCGTTCCGGCTACCGTTCCAAACACTCCCGTCCTGGCATGGAAACAGATTGCTTTCCATTCTCCCTCCATATAGTAAGGCACTTCTCTGGGAATGATTACCACTTCCTGCTCGGTGAAATCATATACTTCAGTTTCAAAGCTTTTATTATCATCTCCAAAGATTACTTTTCCACTTCCCTCCAGAATGTAATAATATAAATTTACATCCGGATGATATTGGATTGTCCATGCTCTGTCATTATCTGTCTTTGCTTCTTTTTCAATATAAGTGAACATTCCCAGGTCATTGACCTCAGATAATGGATAAAACCACTGTCTGCATGCTGATTCATTGACATATACCGGTACCGCATCTGCACCACGAATAATTCTGGCTCCGGGAACAAGCGGATTTTTTGCTGCCTCTTTCATATCCTTAGCACATTGTAAAATATCTTTTTCTTCTCTGATTTTTTTCATATCTATTTTGTACATATCTTATTTCCTCCATGATAATAGATTTACGGCATTTCAATTTCATAATACCCATAACTTATGATTTGACTCCTCCTGCCATAATTCCATCCATGATTTTTTCTTCAAAAATCATGACAAATACTATAATAGGCAATAAAATAACACAACCCATTGCGCTTAACAAATCCCATGGTACATCATATGCATTTGCTCTTGGCAATGTTGAAATGCCCACTGTTAAAACACTGATCTTCTGCGAAAAGAAGAGCGGAATGAAAAATTCATTTAAACAATTTATAAAATTGATGATGCATATCGTAGCAATTGCCGGTTTCAACAAGGGAATAATAACATAAAATATTTTCTGTCCGAGATCTGCTCCATCTATTTCTGCTGCCTCCTCTATATCAACCGGTATTCCACTCAAATAATTTCTCAATATGAGAATGGAAAACGGAATCAAAGCGCTGGTATATAGAATGATCAGTCCAGGATAAGTATCCACCAGCTTTAATTTCTTAAAGAAATCATATAACGGTCTCGCTGTAACTATTGCAGGGATCAATGCCGAAAATACAATCATTCCATATGCCAGAGATAGCTTTGGTGTAGAAAATCTTTCAAACGCAAATGCTGCTAATACACATATTATTGTTGATACAATCAATGTCGGTATAGTTATCAGCATTGTACAACCAATCTGTTGAATGATTCCTACCTGATCAATAAGTGTTTTATAGCTCTTCAAGGTAAAATGTTTAGGAATCCATTCAATAGGGATTGTAAATAAATCCTCATTGGGTTTAATTGAGGATATAAATATCCAATATATAGGAATAAGTATAATCAACGCCACCATAGCTGTTATCAGCCATTGAAATATCTTAAATGCAATCTTTTTTCTAGTTTTCATACTGTTCACCTACTTCAGATATTTTTTTGAAACGGCTACATTGAGACCACTCAATATTAACATGATGACAAACAATACAACCGCAATTGCCGATGCATAACCGAGATTCAAATTATTAAATGCCTCTATTAAAATCTTATATGCTAAAACTGCCGTTCCATCATGTGGACCTCCTGATGTCATTGCATATACAAGTTCAAAATTTGTCACTCTCCACATTGTGAAAAAAATTGAAATTGATAAAACCGTTTTTGCAATATTAGGCAATGTAATACTGAAAAAAGCCCGGACGGCATTAGCTCCATCAATCTTGGCCGCTTCATAGATATCCCCCGAAATGTATTGTAGTGCTGCCAGAACTAAGATTGCAAAATATGGGATATCTTTCCATAGATCAACGATGATAACAGCTATTCTGGCAGAATCCACATCTATCAGCCAGTCATAATGGAAATTTTCCACAAATCTTCCAATCAGATCATTCACAAACCCATACTGCCCATTAAATCCCCAGCGGGCAGCTCTTCCGGCAACAATCATTGGCATTGCCCATGGAATCAGCACAATTGTACGAAGAAATTTTTTACCTTTAAATTTCATATTCAGGATTAAAGCCAATACAATTCCCAAAATAATATGAAAAATCATTGATACCATTGTGAAGATTAAAGTGAAGCCTAATGAAGTGGCAATTTTTTCATCCGAGAGCATTCTCGCATAATTTTGCAAACCAATGAATTCACCTTTTCCACCTTGGATCACATTTAAATTTCTAAAACTGTTAATAAAGGTCATAAACACCGGATAAACTGTTGTTATGCCTCTTATCAGTATTACCGGTAAAATCATAATCCATGGAAGCCATCTTTTCTTACTGACTTTAGCCACTTGCATTACCTCACTTTGCTATGAATATGTGGAAGCTGTAAAATCAAAACTGCAGTCTTACAGCTTCCTTCCAGATTTTTCTACTTCACTTCATCAGGGAAATAAGTCTTCATGCATTCCTGCATCTTTGAAATATAATCATCAAAGCTGATCTCATCGCTGACATATTTTTGAAATTCCGCACCCATCTCGTTAATATACTCAGATGAATTTGCAGGTAACGGACGTACTACCAGTGTAGTATTTTCCAGATACGGCTTTAGCTCTTCAATACCGGGCACAGAGAACTCCGGATCTTCCACGACATCCGTTCTTGCCGGGATTCTGGAAAATGTTTCAGCATATACTTTCTGTCCTTCCAGACTAGCGGCCCATTTCAAGAAGATTTTTGCATTTTCCTTACGTGTTGATGCAGCATTTAAAACGTACTGCCATCCATTTGCATAAGTCTTCTCCTCTCCAAGATTTGGTAGTGTCAAAAACTACTCATTTTATTGTTCTAAAATTCTTTTAAAACCTTGA
>OHKZ01000187.1_pt1 | contig 44945 bp, 30 predicted proteins | sample 1569011 | NCBI WGS metagenome assembly OHKZ01 (sample SAMEA3879564, study PRJEB24766) | human gut metagenome | biome: human-associated habitat; feature: feces | place: USA | collected 1985/1987
ATCAAATCCTGTTGCGTTAATCTGCTGCAATTCGGCGGATATTCCAGAGATTTTATGTAAGTTTGCCTTATAGAACTTAAAATTTCAGACTATGGGCGAACACTATGTGATTAATCTGGGACGCCAGCTGGGTAGCGGCGGAAAAGAAATAGGTGAAAAACTGGCAAAGGAATTGGGAATTGCTTTCTACGACAAAGAACTGATCAACCTGGCATCCGACGAAAGCGGTCTGTGCAAGGAGTTTTTTGAAAAAGCCGATGAAAAAGCTTCCCAAAGTTTACTGGGTGGACTTTTCGGTGCACGGTTTCCATTCATCACCGAGGGTGCCTATCCTTATAACTCCTATTTGAGCAACGACTCGCTGTTCAAGATTCAGAGTGACGTCATCCGTCACCTGGCCGAAGAGAAATCCTGCCTCTTCGTAGGCCGCTGTGCCGATTATATCCTGCGCGATCATCCGCGTTGCGTAAACGTATTCATCTCTGCCGCTCCCGAAGCAAGAATCAAGCGACTGATGGAAACCCTTAACGTAGATGCTGAGGAAGCAGAGGAATTAATGGAAAAGGCCGACAAGAAGCGTTCCTCTTACTACAACTATTACAGCTATAAGACATGGGGAGCCGCAGCTACCTATCATCTCTGTATCGATTCTTCTGTCCTGGGCATTGACGGTACCGTAGCCTTCGTCAAGAACTTCATCAAACTGAAGCTGCAGTTGCCATAACCGTCCGGCCGGTAATGACCGCTACAGGAAACTACATCCCAGCGTCATCAGCAAAAAAATAAGCACTCCCCCTTTTACCTGCTTCATTCAGGGTAAAAGGGGGAGTTTTCATACCATCAATTATCAATACCTTCCTCATCCGTCCATCATTCCGCCTCCTCAGGCAAGCACTTCCGTTTCAGATACTGATAGAAGTCGTACTGCGCACGTACCTTAGGCTCTTCCGGATTACGCTTGAACAAGTTATTCAAGTGCGCATCAACCCAGCAAGCCTTCCAGTTGGCATGCAACTGAATATCCAGCATGTCAATCAGTTCCTGCTTCAAGTCCTTGTCCTGCACCGGGGCAACCGCTTCAATACGGCGATACAAATTGCGCCTCATCCAGTCGGGCGAGCCCAGAAAAACCAGCGGCTTTCCGTCGTTTCCGAAATACCACACCCGTGCATGCTCCAGGAAACTGTCCACAATACGCGTCACCCGGATATTCCGGCTGAACTCCTCACCCGGTATCAGGCAACAGATTCCCCTCACAATCAGGTCAATCTTCACCCCTGCCTCACTGGCACGATACAGTTCGTCTATCATGGCCAAGTCCTGAAGGGCATTCATCTTCAGAATGATACGTCCCTCCTTCCCCTGTCTGGCCAGCGCCATCTCATGATGAATCAAATGCTTCAGTTCAGGCAGCAGGTTGAAACGGGCCACCAGCAGACGCTTGAAGTGAGGTTCCTCTATCTCCTTGCACAGATAGCGGAACAGATTATGCAAATCCTCCACCAGTACCCGGTTACAGGTATACAGAGCTATATCCGAATAAATCTTGGCTGTCTCCTCGTTGAAATTTCCCGTACTGATGTACGCATAGCTCCGGATCGGCTCCCCCTTGGCATTGTAACGCAACACCAGTGCCAGTTTCGCATGCACCTTCAGTCCCGGTATACTGAAAAGAATCTGAATCCCCGCCTTGCGCATCAGTTCGGCAGTCGCCAGATTGTTCTCCTCATCAAAACGCGCCTTCAGTTCCACAAACACCGTTACCCGCTTGCCGTTCTGAGCTGCCGCAATCAAGGTATTGATCACCTCCGAATGCTCGGCCACACGATACTGGGTAATCATGATCTCACGGCACATCGGATCGTGAACCGCCTCATACAGGAAACGGATAAAATGATCGAAACTGTGATAAGGATAATGCAGGAGCAAGTCCTTCCGGGCAATACGCCGGTACATGAAATGAGGACTTTCCAGTCCTTCCAGCCGCATGGGAGCCGGTTTCCGGAAAGGCTTTATTTCCGGGTTCGGATTCGGCAAGTGCGACAAATCCTCCAGGTTCAGGTGCCTGTCTCCCGGCACCAGTTCCTCCGGACTCACCTCAAACGCCTGCATCAAAAACGCCAGAAAGTCAGCCGGCATGTTCCGGTCGTACACAAAACGGGCAATGGCACCGATTTTCCTTTTCTTGACCTTCTCCTTCAACTGCTCCACCATGTGTTCGGGCGGCACATCGTCCACAAAGACATCGGCATCCCTCGAAATCTTGCAGCAATAACTGCATTCCACCTCATAACCGATGAACATTTCCTTCAGATTGGCCTGTATAATGTCTTCCAGGAACATCAGATAGAAGTCCTCTCCCTTTTTCGGCAGTTCGACAAAACGGCTCACCTTGCTGTAAGGCATTTTAAGGATATAATACTCCCGCTCCCCCGTCTCCTTACAGCGCACCCGAACTGCCAGGTAAAGACGCCTGTCGCGCAGGAACATCCGCACACGCTCCCTTTCAATCTTTACGGGCTGCAGAAAAGGAAAAATCTCTTCCAGGAAAAAGCGGCGGATGAACGCACGGTGATTCTCGTCCAAGTGTTCCGCATCTTGATAAAACACCACATGATTGCGCTTCAGTTCCGGTAAAATCTTGGTCTCATAAATCCGGATACGGTCCTCCAGCTGCGCATTCACAATGGCAGTAATCCGGGCGATCAGTTCCCGGGCCTCATCTACCGTCATCTCCTCACTTTTTCCGCCCGAAGCCACAGCCCGGTGCTCCGCCACCCGCACCTTAAAGAATTCTTCCAGGTTAGATGAGTAGATAGCAATGAAATTAATGCGCTCATACAGAGGAAGAGTATCGTCATCCGCTTCCAGCAATACCCGGTGATTGAATGACAGCCAACTGATATCGCGGTTGAAATATCTATATTGTTTTTTCATAATATTGCGGTTCAAGATTTTCTCAAATGTACTATCTTTGTAGGATAAATCCAAAGAAAAATGAAAAGAATCGGACTTCTATCAGATACACATGCCTACTGGGACGACCGCTATCTGAAATACTTCGAACCTTGCGACGAAATCTGGCATGCCGGCGATATCGGCTCCATGGAGATTGTGGAAAAACTCCGTGCCTTCCGTCCGCTACGGGCCGTATACGGCAACATCGACGGACAGGACATCCGCCAGCTCTTTCCCCTCACCGCCCGTTTTGAAGTCGAAGGCACCCAGGTATTGATGAAGCACATCGGAGGATATCCCGGGAAATACGACCCCTCGATACGGGGAAGCCTGCTGGTACGCCCTCCCCAGCTGTTCATCAGCGGACACTCCCACATACTGAAAATAAAATATGACAAAACGTTGAGAATGCTGCACATAAATCCCGGAGCGGCCGGACGTTACGGCTTCCACCTCACCCGTACTCTGGTGCGTTTCAACGTAGACAGAGGAAATTTTTCAGACCTGGAAGTGATAGAATTAAACGATTAAATTGTTTGTCGGATTAAAAAAACTTTCCGAAATTTGCACATTGAAATTAAGTTACAAGAAAATATGAAAACGTATCTAGTTACAGGAGCGGCCGGATTCATCGGAGCCAATTATATCAAATACATTCTGGCAAAACATGAAGACATTAAAGTGGTGATTTTGGACGCATTGACATATGCCGGCAATCTGGGCACCATCGCCAAGGACATCGACAACGAGCGTTGCTTTTTCATTAAGGGCAACATCTGCGACAGAGACCTGGCCGACCAGTTGTTTTCCGAATACAAATTCGACTACATTGTCAATTTCGCTGCAGAAAGTCATGTAGACCGGAGCATCGAAAATCCGCAGCTTTTCCTCCAGACCAACATTCTGGGTACACAGAATCTGCTGGATGCAGCCCGCCGCGCATGGGTAACCGGAAAGGACGAAAACGGCTATCCTACCTGGAGAAAGGATGTACGTTACCATCAGGTATCGACCGATGAGGTATACGGCTCACTCGGAGAAGAAGGATTCTTTACCGAAGAGACTCCTCTCTGTCCGCACAGCCCGTACAGTGCCTCAAAGACCAGTGCAGACCTGATTGTCATGGCTTATCGGGATACGTACAAAATGCCTGTAACCATTACCCGCTGTTCCAACAACTACGGTCCTTATCACTTCCCTGAAAAGCTGATACCGCTGATTATCAAAAACATCCTCGAAGGAAAGCGCTTGCCGGTATACGGCGACGGAAGCAACGTACGCGACTGGCTGTATGTGGAAGACCACTGCAAGGCCATCGACCTGGTAGTACGGAAGGGAAAGAACGGAGAAATCTACAACGTAGGCGGACACAATGAGAAAAAGAACATCGAAATCGTGAAACTGACCCTCGCCACCATCCACCGTCTGATGAGTGAGCATCCGGAATACCGGAAGGTGCTCAAGAAGAAGGAACTGGATGAAAACGGGGAAATCCGCATCGACTGGATCAATGAGTCGCTCATTACGTTTGTGAAAGACCGCTTGGGACACGACCAGCGTTATGCCATCGACCCGACCAAAATCACGCGCGAACTGGGATGGGAACCGGAAACCAAGTTCGAGGACGGCATCGTAAAAACAATTATCTGGTACCTGGAAAATCAGGAATGGGTGAAAAACGTAACCAGCGGAGATTACCAGAACTATTACGAGAACATGTATAATAACAGATAAACGGCAGGGTCCGGAAGGATCCTGTTTCCACTGAATACCGGGTCCGGGCAACCGGACAATAAAAAAAGCCATAGCATCCTTTTTCTTTACAGAATCAGTCTGCTATGGCTTTTTCTTATCTTATTTCCCAGTCCTTAGAAACAGCTGGAACCGTCGAAACAGTGGGTACAAACCTTGCACTTCGGCAGCCCGATGGCCTCAATCAAGGTTTCCAGTGTATTGAACTTCAGGGAAGTCAGTCCGAAACGGGCACGGATACGCTCTACCAGTTCCTTGTATTCCGGAGAGTCGGTAGTGGCATACTGAACCAGTTTGGCATTCTCATCACCCTCAATCTCCTTGATGATGCGACGGGTAATCAGTTCCATATCTCCCTTCGAAGAAGTAAATCCGATGAACGGACAACCGTAAATCAGCGGCGGACAGGCGATTCGCATATGTACTTCCTTGGCTCCGTAATCATACAGTACGTTGACATTGTCGCGCAGCTGTGTACCACGCACGATTGAGTCGTCACAGAAAAGCACGCGTTTGCCCTGCAGCATGGCGCGGTTCGGAATCAGTTTCATCTTGGCTACCAGCGAACGCATTTCCTGGTTGCTCGGTGTAAAACTGCGCGGCCAGGTCGGCGTATATTTGGAGATGGCACGGTGGTAAGGTACCCCTTTTCCTTCGGCATATCCCAGTGCCATACCGACACCCGAATCCGGAATACCACAGGCACAGTCCACTTCCGAAGTATCGGTCTTTCCCATCTTGTAACCGCTCATGAAACGCACTTCTTCTACGTTGCGTCCTTCGTAGCAGGAAACCGGGAAACCGTAATATACCCACAGGAACGAGCACACCTGCATCTTTTCGTTCGGCGCACGCAACTGCTCCAGGCCGTCGGCACGCATGCGGATGATTTCTCCCGGGCCTACGTAACGTTCGATTTCATAATCCAGGTTCGGCAGACTGCTCGACTCACTGGTTGCCGCATAGGCTCCGTCCTTCTTTCCGATAACGATAGGAGTACGTCCCCATTTGTCGCGCGCCACGATGATACCGTCATCGGTAAGAATCAGCATGGAGCACGATCCCTTTATCTTGTTGTATACATTCTCGATACCTTCTACAAAATCCTTTCCCTGCACAATGAGCAGCGCAATCAGTTCCGTCTGATTGGTTTTTCCCATACTCATTTCTGCGAAATGCATGTTGGCATCCAGCATTTCCTTTTCGAGTTCATCGATATTGTTGATTTTTGCGACGGTCACTATGGCAAATCTGCCGAGATGAGAATTGATCATAATAGGCTGTGGATCAGTGTCACTGATCACTCCGATTCCCGATTTTCCCTTGAAGCTGGCAAGTTCTGATTCAAACTTGGTCCGGAAGTACGAATTTTCCAGACTGTGAATCGAACGCACAAAGCCTCCTTCTTCCGAGAATGTCGCCATACCTGCGCGTTTGGTACCTAAATGAGAATTATAGTCGGTGCCGTAAAACAAATCGGTCACACATCCAACTTTCGAAACTGTTCCAAAAAAGCCACCCATCTTTTATGTCTTTTTATGTTATGTTGTTATATAATTGAGGCGCAAAGGTACAGAAAAAACAGAAAGTGATAAAGGGAGTCAAACAGAAACATAAAAAAAATATTCCTTTTTTATGAACAAAACAGAGAACGCCGTTGTTATATAGGTGTAGATATCAATTTAGAATATACAATACAGACTTAACTATTCTATTTTTGGAAGATACCGTTTCATCTCCGAACGGTATCTTTTTTTATGCCCTTCCGAAAACCTCCGGCAGGATACAAACAAAAAAGACTGGCGAGAACCAGTCTTTTTGAGCCTCTTGTCGGATTCGAACCAACGACCCCGAGATTACAAATCACGTGCTCTGGCCAACTGAGCTAAAGAGGCGGATCTACTTTGCAGCCAAAGTACTGCTTCCAGTAGCTTAGCGGCTGCAAAGTTAGATATTTTTTTTTAATCACAAAACTTTTCGTTTGTTTTTTTACTTACCCTGTTGTTTTTCTTTGGCTTTCAACAGTTGTTTAGACAGTGCATCCATGCACACGTCTATTGATTCTTCGAATGTATCACTTACTTTTTCGGCATAAAACTCTGTATTAAGCGCCAGAACGCGCACTCCAGCTTCTTTGTTCATCGCTGTTTCAGGTTTCACTACCTTTAAAGACACCTCTACTTTCTTTATATTATCACAAAACTTCTCGAGCTTCTCTGCTTTCTTCTGGATAAAAGCTTCTAACTTTTCAGATGCTTCGAAATGAATTGATTGAATTCTTACTTCCATAAAAACCTCCTTTTCTTTTAAGCTCTGGGATGAGCTTGTTCATAAACCTTTTTTAATTCTTCAAAAGTCGTATGAGTATAAATCTCCGTTGTCGTCAGACTCTCATGCCCCAGCAGTTCTTTTACCGCACCCAGCTCTGCCTGATTATTCAGCATCGAGGTTGCGAAAGAATGTCTCAGCACATGAGGACTCTTCTTTTTCAACGTTACGACTTTCGACAAACTACGCCTTACCAAAAGATACACGGCCGGAGCATTCAATTTCTGTCCGTTACTCCGGACAAAAAAGAAATCCGTCATGCCGCATGTTTCATTTCTAAGAGAAAGATACTGTTTCAAGTCAGCGTCCAGTTCCGAGCCAAACGGAATGATCCGCTGTTTGCTTCTTTTTCCTGTCACCTTTACCACCTTTGCCGAGAAATCCACATCCGCATCCTTCAACCCGACCAGCTCCGACAAGCGGACACCCGTCACATAGAAGAATTCCAGAATCAACCGGTTCCTCACCCCCTCAAAGTCCTTTCCGAAATCCGTATCATCCAGCAGACGGTTCATATCCTCTTCACGGACAAATACCGGAATCGTTTTCTTCTTCTTGGGCGCCATCACCTTCCGAACAGGATCCACTTCTATTTCACCTTTTTTCAGAAGATAGTGATAAAACGAGCGGAGAGCACTCAACTTCCGGCCTACGGAAGACGCGGAATAGCCTTCATCCATCATCGAGAGTATCCACCCTCTGATTACGTCGGCATCCACGGACTTGAAATCCAGGCCTTCATCCACTCCCCGGAAATATGCTTCAAACTTATCAAGATCAATCCCGTAACTGACGATTGTCTTCTCGGAATAATTCCTCTCAAAGCGAAGATATTTCAAAAAAGAATCTTTCCACATAAGAAACATCGCTTTTGTATCTCAGCAACGAATTTATGAAAAAGAATTCAATAATTCAAGAGTTTTGTAAGAATTATTACTCTTCTACCTGCTGCATTTTCTGAACGTAAACGGCACGTTCCATTTTCAGTCTTTTCAAAACAGACGGTTTGTCATACTGCTGTCTGCTTCTCAATTCTTTTACAACACCTGTTTTTTCAAATTTTCTTTTGAATTTTTTCAGCGCTTTTTCAATGTTTTCGCCTTCTTTTACTGGTACTACAATCATGTTTTTTAAATTAAGTATGTTGTTATTAAATTATTTCGATAGTCGAATCGCGGCGCAAAATTACATATACTTTCTTTATTTACAAAACTTTCCGGTATATTTTATTGAAAATATTCCAGAAATCGTAACTTTGCAAGGAGCGTTCGTCTTGCTGTAACCCGGTCGGCACCGGACGGCAGGACAGGTATTATTCTAAATTCACGAAGCTTATGGCAGAAATCATAAAAGAAAGAATTTCCCGGCTGAGAAAATTCATGCAGGCGCATGGAATCTCCGCCTTTATTGTTCCCAGCACCGATCCGCATTCGGGCGAATATGTCCCTGCACACTGGGAGTGCAGGAAGTGGATTTCGGGATTCACCGGCTCGGCAGGCACTGTGGTAGTAACCTTGGACCAGGCCGGACTGTGGACTGACTCCCGTTATTTCTTACAGGCCGGACAGCAGTTGCAGGACAGCGGCATCACCCTGTTTAAGGAGCGCATGCCGGATACTCCCGACATCGCCGGCTGGCTGAGCGAGGTACTCCCCTCTTCCAGCAAGGTCGGTATCGACGGCAGCGTCAACAGCTGGGAATTTGCCGATTACCTGCAGAAGCGGCTGCAGCCCTACCAAATAGAAGTGGTCGCTACCCCCGACCCGTTTGCTGAACTGTGGGAAGACCGCCCCGGTATTCCCACCGAGACGGTCCGTATCCTCCCATTGTCTTACGCCGGTATCGATGCCGGACAGAAAATGGAGCAGCTCCGCAGTTTTCTCTGTGAGCAGCATGCCGAAGGCATCCTGATTTCGGCCCTGGATGAAATTGCCTGGACATTGAACCTGAGAGGAAAAGACATTTCCTATAACCCGGTATTTATCAGTTACCTGCTGATTACCCGTCGGTCGGCCTGTCTGTACATCCTGCCCGAGAAACTGACTCCGGAGGTTACGGAGTACCTGAACCGGCTGCAGATTCAGACAAGAGATTATCGGGAAATCACAGCCGACCTCTCGCAGTTGCACGCCACCTCCATGTTGTTGACCTCCAGTGCCAACTATGCCATCTACCGGTCGCTTGCGGCTCACTGCCAGGACATCCGGCTGGTTGCCTCACCGGTTTCGATGCTGAAGGCCGTCAAAAACCCGACAGAGATCGAGGGCTTCCACCAGGCCATGATACGCGACGGAGCAGCCATGGTCCGATTCATCAAATGGCTGAAGGAATCAGTAGGTACCGGAGCGCTGACGGAACTGTCCATCGATGAACAACTGACGGAATTCCGGGCCGCGCAGCCGCTGTTCCAGGGACTGAGTTTCGAAACCATTGCCGGTTACCAGGCCCACGGAGCCATTGTGCACTACGCCGCCACTCCCGAATCGGCCTCCCCGCTGAAACCCGAGGGACTGCTCTTGCTCGACAGCGGCGCCCAATACCTGGACGGAACCACCGACATTACCCGTACCTTTGCACTGGGACCCGTAACGATGGAGCAGAAGACCGATTATACACTGGTACTGAAGGGAATGATCGCCCTCTCGCAGGCTGAGTTTCCACACGGCACCTGCGGTACGCAGCTCGACGTCCTGGCCCGCCAGTTCATGTGGAAGGAAGGCATCAACTACGGTCACGGCACCGGCCACGGTGTGGGACATTTCCTCTGTGTACACGAAGGCCCTCATCAGATCCGTATGAACCACATTCCGGCCTTACTGCTACCGGGAATGACCGTCACCAATGAGCCGGGTATCTACCGGGCCGGGGCATACGGTATCCGCATCGAGAATACCATGATGGTGACCGAAAGCCGGCAAACGGACTTCGGCACATTCTACCGCTTCGAGCCCCTTACCCTGTGTCCGATTGACACCGAACCAATCCGGACCGACCTTTTGAGTGAAGACGAAATCAACTGGCTGAACAGCTATCATCAGCTCGTATTCGAAAAGATTTCCCCACTGCTGGACAGCGAGGAAAGCGAATGGCTGAGACAGGCTACCCGGCCCATTGTCCGAAACAGTTAACCACTTATTTATTATGGCTTTAATCAAATCAGTAAGAGGGTTTACCCCTCAGATAGGAGAAGACTGCTACCTGGCTGAAAACGCCACCATCGTGGGCGATGTAGTCATGGGAAAGCAGTGCAGCGTATGGTTCAATGCCGTACTGCGCGGTGATGTGAATTCCATCCGTATCGGCGACCGTGTCAACATACAGGACGGTACGGTGCTGCATACACTTTACGAGAAATCGACCGTGGAGATCGGGAACGATGTATCCATCGGACACAATGTGACCCTCCATGGGGCAACCGTACACGACCATGCCCTGATCGGTATGGGATCTACCCTGCTGGACCATGCGGTGGTGGGCGAAGGAGCCATCGTGGCAGCCGGCGCCCTGGTACTTGCCAATACGGTCATCGAGCCTCACACGCTCTGGGCCGGCGTACCTGCCAGATTCATCAAGAAGGTCGACCCGCAGCAGAGCAAGGAACTGAACCAGAAAATCGCCAACGGATATTTAATGTATGCTTCCTGGTTCAAGGAAGAAGAGAAATAAAACTACAGCAAGGCTGTTACCTCGTATCATAATCAAGCCCGGAACGACAGCCGGAAAAAGTTTTCCGTTTGCCATTCCGGGCTTTCCGTTTTTCAGTCTGAATGTACATCATAGTTATAAATCCACATCCACCTTATCAATAAAAATCCTTTCAGGGTCTTGAAACAAAGCCAGTGATTTAACCATGACTCCCCAATTGGGCACTGCCTTTTTGCTTACTACCCTATCCCGGTTCACAACAACCCTCACCACATCATAAGTCAGCATGCTCTCTGGCAAATATACCTCCAGACACCCCTTCACATTTCCGGCAATCTTTTTTATGTCCAGCCGTATCTCGTTGTCCTGCACCGATTCTTCTATCAACACTCTACACGAAGGGGTAGCAGTCCAGTCAAGGAAACCCAAATTATGAGCGCCCCCCGGAAAACCGTCGTCACAGTAGGCAAACAAAAAACTTATATGAGAAGATGAAACATTTCTCATGTGCCCCATCAGCCATCCCGAAATCCCTGAAATATCTACGGAATGTCTTTTACCCTGCTGAATATTCACCAAGGCATCAAACTCTCCCGGGGCTGCCGTTGCCGATAAGGCATCCAATTGTTCTTTCCACCTCATGGCATACACATTTCTACTGAAATCACTGTCCATCCGCCCTACATCCATTCTCAATGGCAGATTCCGGTAATTCAGCAAATTCTCTCCAGGAGCATCTGCAGCAGCCACCACAGATACCGCTCCAAAATAATCCGGCATGAAAGTCGACAACCGAATGGTTCCATATCCCCCCTGAGAAGTACCCGACAGATATATCTTACCTGTTGGCGGAATTAAAATAGCGCTATTTTAATTCCGCCAACAGGTTTATAGTTATAAATTTACTGCAAAATTAAAGTACCTACATTTCGTAATCAATACCCATTAATGATGAAAAAGAAACCCTTCAAAAGTTAAATAAACCAAACAAACAAATCTTTCTATTAATTATCACTAAGAAAGGAGGACGAAATGATTAATTTTATCAATAGCATAGGGCTCTTGCCGGATGTCATACTGCCGAACAGGGCTAATATATTTATTAAAACCCCAGACTATGAAAACAGAAAAACAAAAAGCCGCCGAAGGCTTGCTGTACGATGCCAACAACGACCCCGACCTGCAGCGGGAGATGCTGGAAACCCGCAGCCGCCTGCACCGGTACAACTTACTGCCGCCTGAAGAACTGCAGCAGAGAGACGAGCTGATCCGTTCCATCGTGCACATGGGAAAGAAGGGCTGCATCATTTCACCGTTTTATTGTGACTATGGGTCAAACATCCATATCGGTGACAATTTCTTTGCCAACACCAACCTGGTCATCCTCGACGGGGCTAAGGTCACCATCGGAGACAATGTGTTCATCGCCCCTCATGTAGGCATCTACACGGGCGGACACCCGCTGGACAAGGAGCTGCGGAATGCCGGTCTGGAATATGCCTACCCGATTACCATCGGCAATAACGTATGGATCGGCGGACACGTATGCATCCTCCCCGGGGTAAGCATCGGCGACAACAGCGTCATCGGTGCCGGCAGCGTGGTCACCAAGGACATCCCGTCGGGAGTGCTGGCATACGGCAATCCCTGCAGGGTCATCCGCCACATCGAACCGGGAGAAGCAAATCCTCAGACACGCTTGCGTTGATATCATTTTCCCGAAATACATTCTTTTATATATATGTATATATAAGCGAACCCCCGTACGGAAGTCGCACGACTTCCGTACGGGGGTTCTTCAACCCGCATACCGAGGTTACACCACCTCCACTTGCAGGTCGGAAATCCGAAAAAGAGTCTCTTCCCTCTCTTCCGTATAATTATTCAGACTTTTTCTCTTTAATAAAGCCTACACAGCAGGCACCTGCAAACAGCAGCACTCCCGCCAGCATCAGCATATTGACTTCAGGAGGAATACTTCCCTCGGTAGTAAACATTTTCAAGATCCATCCTCCTGCTACCGCTGCCACAATCTGCGGTACACAGATCGTTCCGTTGAACAGTCCCAGGTACGTACCCATATGACCGCCCGTCAGTGCGTTGGTCAGGATGGTAAACGGAAGTGCCAGCATGGCTGCCCATGCACATCCGATGAGCAGGAATGAAACAAACAGCCAGTACGGATCATGAATCCAGCCGATAGAAAGGAAACCGATACCTCCCAGCACCAGGCTCAGTGAATAAGCAAAGCGGCGGTTGCGGATGGAAGGCATGGCTGCGGCCCAGATTACCGAACCGATAGCCTGCACGGCAAAGAGGATTCCCACCCAGTCGCCTGCAGTCTGGTACTGCTGAGACTGTGTATCAAGCACCCAGTGTGTCACCCCGTCCTTCACCAGTTCCACCGAAGGCGTATCAAACACGTTGGCCGCTACCGTACCGTTCGTATAAGTCCACATGAACATAAACGCCGCCCAGCAGAAGAGCTGCACCAGTCCCACGGTCCAGAACGCCTTCGGCGCCCGCAGCAGCAGTTTGAACATATTGACCTTCTCTTCCTTTTCCTCGGTCGAGATACCGTGGTATTCGGCATAAAGGGCAGGCGGATACTCCTTCACCTTGACCGTCGTATAAATCACACAAAGAATCAGGATCAGGGCACCGATATAAAACGAATAAATCACAGAATCCGGAATCACTCCCTTCGGAGCCACGTTACTGATACCTACCCAGGCAAAGATAAAAGGGAAAAGGTATCCGGCCAGACTACCGGCATTGCAAAGGAAACTCTGGATGGAATAAGCCAGCCCCTTCTGCTTCTCGTTCACCATATCCCCCACCATCATCTTGAAAGGCTGCATCGCGATGTTGATGGATGTATCCAGGAACATCAGAGAAAACAATCCGAAAATCATTGCGGCCGAAACCGTCATGCCGAAACTTCCGGCATTCGGCAAGAGACACATGACCAGCACCGCAATCAGGGCACCGACAAAAAGATACGGAATACGTCTTCCGAAACGGGTCCATGTCTTGTCGCTCAAGGCACCGATAATAGGTTGTACGATGATTCCCGCCAAAGGAGGCAAAATCCAGAAATAACTCAAACTGTGCGGGTCGGCTCCCAAAGTAGAGAAAATACGACTAATGTTAGCACTCTGTAACGCATAAGCAATCTGCACGCCAAAAAATCCGAAACTGATATTCCACAGCTTCGAGAAACTCAAATCAGGTATTTTTTTCATGGTAATATGTAATGTATATTTGCTTGCGTGCTAGAGATTCATTACCGCCTGTTCAAAAGCCTCCTTGTCTCCGGCCGCCTTGTTCCGGATCTTGCTTCGATAATTATAAACAGTGGCTAATGAGTAACCTAAAAAATGTGCGATACGGTTGGCGTCGGTTACTCCCAAACGAATCAGTGCAAATATACGAAGTTCTGTGTTTAAAAGTTCACCTGATTTAGGATAAATTTTTCCTTCTTCTTGCAACAAAGCGTTAAAATCCTCGATAAAATTGGGGAAAAGGTCTAAAAACGACTTGTCAAACTCGTTGTAAAACAGTTTCCGCTCGTCGCGCAGGAACTGTTCCGACCGGATGGTCTTGAAAAGTTCCTCGATTTTCGAAGCCATCGCCAGTTTCTCCAGCGAACGGCGGTACTGCTCCAGTTTTTCGAGATAACCCACACATTTATCCAGGTAGCGGGCTATATATACCTCCTTGATTTTTCCGGTCTCAGCCAGGTTCTGATTGGCCGAAACCAGCTTCCGGTTGGCTTCGTACAGCCGGCGGCGCATCACCGTCAGCTTCTTCATCCAGTAATACAGATAAGCCGTCAGTGCAATCAGCAGCACCGCCAGTACACTGACGATAATCAGCATCTTACGGGTAACTGCCCTTTCTTCAGCCTCCTTGGTCTTGTAGGCCTTGTCAATGATGGGGTAATATTCCGTCACTTCCAGGAAGCGCAGGCGCGCATTGCAGGCAACGGCATCTTCCATGGAACAGTTCAGGTAACGGTAGGCACGCTCCAGGTCGCCCCTGCTGTACATCACTCGTGCCAGTTCCTGAAGCGAAGCATATTCACGTACCGCCATCTGCATGTCGAGCAGGGCCGTCTTTGCCAGATAATACACCTGCATATCGATGTTACCGGTGGCCTCATACGCCTCCGAAAGGGTATAATAGGCATAGGCTTCCTGCTTGATACTCTGATTTTTATCTTCGTATTTCTGAAGGATATCGAAGGCCTCCTCCGGTCGTCCTTCGTAAATATGTTTCTCGGCAAAAGCAATGTCCCGGTCGATTCCGGGCGCAGTGAACAGCAGGATGGAATCGCGGTACAGATTGGTCTTTTCCAGGTATTTCTGCTTGGCCTTGGTATCGGCGGTGTAATCGGCCAGCCAGCCGTAATAACCACGGAAGGTACGGTAATAATATGATAAGGTTTCCTTGCTCATCGTCGACGGGGAAAGGCGGAGCAGCTCAAACAAGGCCTCATTGTACATGCCCATGATTCCCATGACTTCGGCACGGCTCACGATGATTTCATCCTTCGATGCCAGGCTGTCCAGTTTGGAGAGTATCAGCGACTTCTCATTCACATAATACAGGGCCGAGTCGGTCTGATAATGTAAATATTCCAGAAAAAGATCGCCACAGATCTCATACTTTTTCTGCAGGTCGGAAGCCATATGAAAGGCCTCCTTCAGGTATTTCAGTTTATCTTCCTTACGGGCATGATACTGCTTTTTCTGGATAATCATCTCATCCAGTTCATCCAGGAGTTCAGAGACAGAAGGCTTGGCGGCCCACCCGTGGCCAACCAGACAACCCAAAAACACACATATAATGATAGAAGCCTTTTTCATAATATTCATTTTTCATGTATACACAAATATATAATAAATAAAATTCATAAAAAATGTTTTTTAAAATCATTTATATTATTCTCTCTAATACGCATATATATTATACTGATATACAAGTATTTAATTTTATAAATCACTTATATTTTCATTCTACGTCCCGCACGGCTTGAAGTAAATAAATACTTTTGCAGAAACCAAAAATCCATTCATATCATGAAACAAACACTATTAGCTTTATGCAGCTTTATTACTCTATTATTCGGGGCAAACAGTCTTCATGCCGTTAACATTGAAAAGATAGCTCCTACTTTCTGGTGGGCAGGTATGAAGAACACAGAACTACAAATCTTACTCTACGGTAAAAACATTGCTTCTTCAGAAGTCAGTCTGTCGGGCAACCAGGTAATATTAAAGGAGGTTGTCAAACAGGAAAATCCCAACTACTTACTTTTGTATCTGGATATTGCGGAAGCTCAGGCACAGACCTTCCAGATTGTGCTGAAACAGGGAAAAAAGAGCACTACCATTCCTTACGAACTGAAGGAAAGAGAACGCAAGGGATGTGACATCCAGGGATTTACAGCCAGCGATGTATTGTATCTGATCATGCCTGACCGCTTCGCCAACGGCAATCCGGACAATGATATCGTAAAAGGAATGCGGGAAGACAAGGTAGACCGTAACGAACAATATGCACGTCATGGCGGCGACCTGAAAGGTATCGCAGATCATCTGGATTATATCGCCGACCTGGGAGTGACTGCCATCTGGCTGAATCCGACACAGGAGAATGACATGAAAGAGGGTTCTTATCACGGATATGCCATCACTGACTATTATCAGATCGACCGTCGTCTGGGTGGAAATGAGGACTTCAAGAAACTCACTGAAAAGGCACACGAAAAGGGTCTGAAGGTGGTGATGGACATGATTTTCAACCACTGCGGAAGCGAAAACTACCTGTTCAGAGACAAACCGTCGAAAGACTGGTTCAACTTCCGTTCGGAATACGTACAGACTTCGTTCAAGACTGCCAGCGTACAGGACGTACATGCCAGCGAATACGAACGCAAAATCGCTACAGACGGATGGTTTACACAGAGCATGCCCGACCTGAACCAGCGCAACCGCCACGTGGCTCGTTACCTGATTCAGAGCAGTATCTGGTGGATTGAATATGCCGGAATCAACGGTATCCGTCAGGACACGCATCCGTATGCCGACTTCGACTTTATGTCACAGTGGTGCAAGGAAGTAATGGAAGAATATCCTCACTTCAATATTGTAGGAGAAACCTGGCTGAACAGCAACGTACTGGTATCTTTCTGGCAGAAAGACAGTAAACTGGCGGCTCCGCGCAACTCCAACCTGCCTACGGTAATGGATTTCCCATTGCAGGGACTCATGAACCAGGCATTCGACGAAGAAACAGGTGAATGGAGCAACGGACTGTATCGTCTGTACGACTACCTGACTCAGGACCTGGTATATGCCGATCCGATGCACCTGCTGACCTTTTTGGACAATCACGACACTTCACGCTTCTATCAGACTGAAGAACAGACTGCTAACATTACACGCTACAAACAGGCCCTGGCATTCCTGCTGACTACCCGCGGTATTCCGCAGATTTACTACGGTACTGAAATCCTGATGCCGGGCGACAAGAGCAAGGGAGACGGATTCCTGCGCATGGACTTCCCCGGCGGATGGCCCGGTGACCGCACCAACTGCTTTACTGCCGAAGGACGTACTGCCCTGCAGAATGAAGCCTTCGACTATACCCGCAAGCTGCTGCAGTGGAGAAAGAACAACGATGTCATCGGCAAGGGTAGCCTGAAGCATTTCTCTATCGCCAGCGGCACGTATGTATACGAACGCAGCTATCAGGGCCGTTCTGTAGTAGTGATCATGAACGGTACAGACCAGGCACAGACGCTTGACCTGACTCCGTACAAGGAGATTCTGCCGCGCCAGGAAGCTACCGATTTCCTGAGCGGAAAGCAGGTGAAACTGGTCGACAAACTGGCTCTTGACAAGCGCGAAACCTTGATTTTATCTTTCTAAAACGTTTATATTATAGAGTAGAAACCGAAACTTTATAACACTGATTATCAAATAATTATTGTTTTAAAAAGACGTTATAGACTTATATTTTTAATCTAACCGGGTTAACGGTATTTGGGAACTGATATTTTTGCACTCAGAAGTTTTAACCAAATACCGTTAACTTAAAGACTTGGAAAACATATGGACTTTAAAAGACATTTAACCTCTGCACTTTTATTCTGTTGTGCATTGATGGCACAGGCAGAAAAGTTGAATTCTCCCGACGGAAACCTCGTCATGAATTTCTCATTAAATGAGGCCGGCGCTCCGGTATATGAATTATACTTCAAGAATAAAGTAGTCATCAAACCGAGTACACTGGGACTGGAATTGAAGAAGGAAGATGCAAACAAGAAAACCGATTTCGAATGGACTGCCCGCAAAGACCATGACCAGCTGGACAGCAAGACCAACCTGATGACAGGCTTTACAGTAGCCAATACACAGACTGCTACCTTCGACGAAACCTGGACACCGGTATGGGGTGAAGAAAAGGAAATCCGCAACCACTATAACGAATTGACAGTGACTTTGAACCAGGCTGCCAACGACCGCCAGATGGTGATCCGTTTCCGCCTGTTCAACGACGGTCTGGGCTTCAGATACGAGTTCCCGCAGCAGAAGAACCTGAATTATTTCGTCATCAAGGAAGAACATTCACAGTTTGCCATGGCAGGCGACCATACAGCGTTCTGGATTCCGGGCGACTACGATACACAGGAATACGATTATACCACTTCACGCCTCTCTGAAATCAGAGGACTGATGAAAAAGGCTTATACCGAAAACTCTTCACAGAAGCTGGCTACTCCGACAGCCGTACAGACTGCACTGATGATGAAGACCGACGACGGACTGTACATCAACCTGCACGAAGCAGCACTGGTGGAATATTCCTGCATGAACCTGAATCTGGACGACAAGAACATGGTATTTGAATCATGGCTGACTCCTGATGCTCAGGGAGACAAAGGATACATGCAGACTCCGTGCCACTCACCCTGGCGTACCGTCATTGTAAGCGACGATGCACGCAATATCCTGGCTTCACGTATTACACTGAACCTGAACGATCCTTGCAAATACGAAGATACTTCATGGATCAAGCCGGTGAAATATGTAGGTGTATGGTGGGATATGATTACCGGAAAAGGCTCATGGGCATATACCGACGAACTGGCCAGTGTGAAACTGGGAGAAACGGATTATTCAAAGACCCGCCCGAACGGCAAGCACTCTGCCAACACGGAAAACGTAAAACGCTACATCGACTTTGCGGCAGCTCACGGATTTGACGCTGTACTGGTAGAAGGCTGGAACCAGGGATGGGAAGACTGGTTCGGCAAGAGCAAGGATTATGTGTTCGACTTCGTGACTCCGTATCCGGACTTTGATGTAAAGGAAATTCACCGTTATGCAGCCAGCAAGGGAGTGAAGATGATGATGCACCACGAAACTTCCAGTTCGGTACGCAACTACGAACGCCACATGGACAAGGCCTATCAGTTTATGGTAGACAACGGTTATAACTCAGTCAAGAGCGGTTATGTAGGCGACATCATTCCACGCGGCGAACATCACTACGGACAGTGGATGGTAAACCACTACCTGTATGCAGTGAAGAAAGCAGCCGAATATAAGATCATGGTCAACGCTCACGAAGCCGTACGTCCGACCGGACTCTGCCGTACTTATCCTAACCTGATCGGTAACGAATCGGCCCGCGGTACTGAATACGAATCATTCGGCGGCAGCAACGTAAACCATACGACGATTCTTCCGTTCACCCGCTTGATCGGTGGTCCGATGGACTACACTCCGGGTATCTTTGAAACAGACTGCAGCAAGATGTGCCCGACCAACCATTCTCGCGTACGCTCTACACTGGTACGTCAGCTGGCCCTGTACGTCACCATGTACAGTCCGCTCCAGATGGCAGCCGATATCCCTGAAAACTATGAACGTTTCATGGATGCCTTCCAGTTCATCAAAGACGTGGCACTGGATTGGGACGAGAGCAAGTACCTGGAAGCAGAACCGGGAGAATACATCACCATCGCACGCCGTGCCAAAGGTACTGACGACTGGTTTGTAGGATGTACAGCCGGCTATAACGGCCACGAGTCAAAACTGTCACTCGACTTCCTGACTCCGGGCAAGAAATACGAAGCCACCATCTATGCAGATGCAAAAGATGCACACTGGGAAACAAACCCGCAGGCATATACTATTACTAAGAAAAAAGTAACCAGCAAAAGCAAGCTGAATCTGAAGGCTGCAGTAGGTGGCGGATATGCCATCTCAATCAAAGCCATTGAATAAGAAAATCATAAAGGCATCGGTATGACGGGGAACCCGAGTTTCCCCGTTATGCCATGAAAAAAGGTCATACAAGATAACATACAATATCAATAGGTCAAATACTGTAAATAACGAAAGGTAAAGGGTTGTAGTTTTCAATAGGTATTTTTACAACTGAAAAATTAACACTTTAATTTAATAACATGGAAATAACAATGAAGAATTCAAGTAAATTCCTTCTCTTATGGTTAGTGGGAATTTTGCTTTCTGTACAAGGCTTTGCACAGAGCCTGACAGTAAAGGGAAACGTAAAGGACAACACCGGAATGGGAGTCATTGGTGCGAACATCCTGGTGAAAGGTACTACCAACGGAACCATTACTGATTTCGACGGTAATTTTACCCTCTCGGCCAACAAAGGCGACATTATCGTAATTTCCTTCATCGGATATAAGACTCAGGAATTGCCTGCGGCACCTACCATGAACGTGGTATTGCAGGACGACTCAGAGGTATTGGAAGATGTAGTAGTAATCGGTTACGGATCGGTGAAAAAAGACGATGCCACAGGTTCTGTTACAGCTATCAAGCCGGATGAGTTGAGTAAAGGTATCACGACCAACGCACAGGACATGTTGACCGGTAAGGTTGCGGGTGTGAGCGTTATCTCCAATGACGGTACTCCGGGTGGAGGTGCACAGATCCGAATCCGTGGTGGTTCTTCTCTGAACGCCAGCAACGACCCGTTGATCGTAATCGACGGACTGGCAATCGATAACAACGGTATCAAAGGTATGTCAAACGGCTTGTCTATGGTCAACCCGGAAGATATCGAAACCTTCACCGTATTGAAGGATGCTTCGGCAACTGCCATCTACGGTTCTCGTGCATCAAACGGTGTCATCATCATTACAACTAAAAAAGGAAAAAGCGGACAGGCTCCGAGAATCAGCTACAACGGTTCAGTATCTTTCTCAACTACTCAGAAGCGTTATGACGTACTGAACGGTGATGAATACCGTGCATATGCACAGCAGATATTCGGTGAAAGCCTTCCGGCTACTCTGGGTACAGCCAACACAGACTGGCAGGATGAAATCTTCCGTACTGCAGTCAGCACAGACCACCACGTATCTATCAACGGTGGTTTCAAGAACCTGCCTTACCGTATTTCTTTGGGATACAGCAACAACAACGGTATCATCAAGACCTCTAACTTCGAACGTATCACAGCTTCTGTAAACTTGGCTCCTTCGTTCTTCGACGACCACTTGAAGTTCAACGTAACTGCCAAGTACATGAACGGTAAGAACAGATATGCCGATTCAGGTGCTGCCATCGGTGGTGCTTTGTCAATGGACCCTACCCGTCCGGTATATGGAGAAGGTGAAATGTACGATGCTTTCGACGGTTTCTACCAGAACGCACAGGCAACTTCCGACTTCTCAGACCCGAACTGGAAATACACTGCCAACAAGAATACTCCGCAGAACCCGGTAGCTGCTCTGGAACAGAAGGATGACAGAGCCAACAGCAACGACTTCGTAGGAAACATCGAAATGGATTATAAGTTCCACTTCCTCCCCGACTTGAGACTGCACGCTAGTATCGGTGGTGAATATGCTGAAGGAACACAGACTACGGTTTATTCTCCATATTCTTTCGCATACAACTATTATGGAAATCATTCAGAAGTAACTGAATACAAATACAACCTGTCGTACAACGTATACGCACAGTACATCAAGACATTGGGTGCACATACACTGGACATCATGGCCGGTGGTGAAGAGCAGCACTTCCACAGAAACGGTTATACTATCGGTAACGGCTGGGACAGCTATACAGGCGAAATCCACGACGCGGTTCTGAGAGAACAGACTGCTTACGCTACACGTAACACATTGGTTTCTTACTTCGGACGTCTGAACTACTCTTTGCTTGACCGCTATCTGTTTACATTCACTATGCGTTGGGATGGTTCTTCTCGTTTTGCAGACGGTAACCGTTGGGGTACATTCCCTTCTCTGGCATTGGGATGGAAGATCAAGGAAGAAAAATTCCTGAGAGACGTCAACTGGTTGTCAGACATGAAGCTGAGACTGGGATGGGGTGTTACCGGTCAGCAGGACGTAACTTCCGACTTTGCCTATATGCCACTCTATGTAGTAAGTGACGACTATGCACAGTATCCGTTTGGAGATACTTATTATCACACTTCACGTGCAAACGCTTTCAATACTAACCTGAAGTGGGAACAGACAACTACTTATAATGCCGGACTTGACTTCGGTTTCCTGAACGGACGTATCACTGCCAACCTCGACGGTTACTACCATGAGACAGACGACTTGCTGAACAGCGTGAAGATTCCGGTAGGTACCAACTTCAACGCTCAGATGCTGCAGAATATTGGTTCATTGAAGAACTACGGTGTGGAATTCGCCATCAACGCAAAACCGATCGTAACCAATGACTTCTTGTGGGATGTAACTTACAACTTTACATGGAACCACAATGAAATCACCAAACTGACCGGTGGAAACGATGCAGACTACTATGTAGAAACCGGTGACAAGATTTCAAGAGGTAACAACACTAAGATCCAGGTAAACAAGGTAGGCTATCCTGCAAACTCATTCTATGTATACCAGCAAGTATACGATGAAAACGGCAAACCTATCGAAAACATGTTTGTAGACCGCAACGGTGACGGTATCATCAACAGTTCAGATAAATACATCTACAAGAAACCGGCTGCCGACTTCATGATGGGATTCACTTCTAAGATGACTTACAAGGCATGGGATTTCAGCTTCTCACTGCGTGCAAGCTTGAACAACTATGTATATTATGACTTCCTTGCAGGAAAATCTAACGTAAGTACTTCTGGTTTGTTCTCTAATACAGCATTCTCCAACACCAGTCAGGAGGCTGTTGAGTTAGGATTCACAGGTAAGGGTGATTACTACATGAGTGACTACTTCGTACGCAATGCTTCATTCTTGCGCTGCGACAACATCACTTTGGGATATTCATTCAAGAACTTCCTGAAAGGAAATGCATACAAAGGTATCGGAGGACGTATCTATGCTACTGCCCAGAACCCGTTCATCATTTCCAAGTACAAAGGCCTGGATCCTGAAGTAAAGAGCGGTATCGACAACAACCCGTATCCACGTGCTTTCACATTCTTGCTGGGAGTAAACTTACAGTTCTAATTATTTGAAAAATACGATCATATGAAAAGAGTTAATTTAAAACATATATTTTCTGCAGCATTAATTGTTGCCACCATGTGGGGAGGTACCTCATGCATCAATGACTTGAACATCAGTTCCATTGACCCGCAATCTTCTCCAAGTTTCGATCAGAACGCAGCCTTTGTAAAACAATATGCCTTACTGGGTCTTACCGGACAAAAAGGGCCTGCCGGCACACCTGACCTTGACGGACAGGATGAAGGTGAATCGGGCTTTTACCGTACGGTATTCAACTGCCAGGAACTGGCTACCGATGAATGTGTATGGGTATGGCAGGACAACGTGGATATCCCACAGTTCACCAGCATTTCCTGGAACTCTTCCAGTCAAAGAACCGAATGGGTATATGTCCGCCTGGGATATAACATCACTCAGATGAACTTCTTCCTCGACCAGACAGAAGGAAAGACAGATGCCGAAACATTGCGTCAGCGTGCGGAAGTGCGCTTCCTGAGAGCGTTGCATTACTGGTATTTCCTGGATTTGTTCGGCAAGGCTCCGTTTAAAGAACATTTCGACAACGAACTGCCTGTAGAAAAGAAGGGCAAGGACCTGTACGACTACATCCAGACCGAACTGGAACAGTGTGAAGGCGATATGTTCACCCCGGGACAGGCTCCTTTCGGACGTGCCGACCAGGCTGCCAACTGGCTGCTGAGAGCAAGACTGTATCTGAATGCAGAAGTCTATACCGGTACTGCTGATTATGAAGACGCTGTGAAATATGCCGATAAAGTAATCGGTGGCGGATATTACACACTTTGTGATGATTACAAACTGATGTTCATGGCCGACAATGACCAGAACCCTAAGGCTATGCAGGAAATCATTCTGCCGATCCGTCAGGATGGTATGAAAACCCGTAACTACAGTGGTTCTACTTACCTGGTTTGCGGAACCCGTACCGGCGGTATGCCACACATGGGAACCACCAACGGATGGTCTTGTCTGATTGCCCGTAATGCACTTATCTATAAGTTCTTCAACGAAGGAGAAGTTCCTATGATTCCGGAAGATGTAGAAGTTCCGGGACAGAGCGACTTTGCCAATGACGCTGCCATCGACGCATGGGACGCACAGTACAAGGTACGTACCGTGGATATGGTAGAAGCTGCCGGTGACGACAGAGCCCTGTTCTACTCAGGAGCCGGAGGCGGTAGAAGAACCATGGATCCTAAGGCTATCGCTGGTTTCCAGAGCGGTCTTTCTGTAGTGAAATGGCAGAACATCCGTTCTGACGGTGCTTCTACCAGCCACACTGAATATCCTGACACTGATATTCCTTTGCTGCGTATGGCAGAAGCATACCTTACACGTGCAGAGGCTAACTTCCGTCTGAATCATAAGGACCTGGCTTGGGAAGACATCAAATTGCTGCGCAGCAAACGTGGATGTACCAAACAGCCGGCACTGAATGACATTACTGAAATGTACATTCTGGATGAATGGGCCCGTGAATTCTATCTGGAAGGACGTCGCCGCAGTGACCTGGTTCGCTTCGACTGCTTCACTACCGATAAATATCTCTGGGACTGGAAGGGTGGTCAGAAAGAAGGAAAGGCTGTCAACGACTTCTATAATGTATATCCTATCCCTGTAACAGATATCAACAACAATAACAATATGCACCAAAACGAAGGTTATTAATCTAATAATTGATAGACACATGAAAAAAACAATATTTTCCCTGTTATATATCATCGGATTAGGGCTGCCGCTTTTTACAGCTTGTAATACCGATACCAGCGAGAATCCTACTTTGTACGAAGCCAGCAGCTTCGTACAAGATGCTCCGGAAGACAAACTTTATGACCTGGGTGATGCTCAGGATGTAGTTACCCTGCACTGCACACAGCCGGAATATGGCTTCACAGCCGCTACTACTTACAGTGTACAGGTGTCATTGGAGGAGACTTTCACCGAAGAAAGTGAGCCGAACTATACGGTGTTGAGCACGACTTACAACAGCACTACCATCGAGCTGAAGGCTACAGAACTGAATAAGGCGCTGGTGGAAATGTATAAGGCCGCACATCCGGACGAAGAGACTACAGGTCTGGTGATTCCTGCCTATTTCAGACTGACTGCCGTAATTACCGGCAGTGACAGAGGTGCTGCTACCTCAAACGTGGTTAAGGTTAACCAGATTAAACTGGGAGAAATCAAGACTACTCTGGAACCTCCTACTGAAATGTTCCTGGTTGGCTCATGCATTGGAAATGCCTGGAGCACCTGGAAACCGATGGTCAGCGTAAACGGCATGGCCGGTGAATTCTGGAGCATGGTTTACTTCCCTGCAAACGCAGAATTCAAGTTTGGTAAGTTTGAACAGGACTGGAACGGTTACGGTAAGGTAAAAGCCTTCAACGACAAGGCCGGAGCCGGAATCAGCGGTTCAGACAACATCGTAGTCAGCAAAGCCGGATGGTACATCGTATATATCCTGGCCGAAGTAAACGGTGATGACTATCAGTATACCATGACATTCTACAAACCGAATGTATACATCTTCGGAAGCACCAACGGAAATATCTGGGATTACAACGACAGCTGGATGTTCACCGTACCGGAAGACCAGTCGGGCGAATTCAAGTCGCCGGCATTGACAGCAGCCGGAGAAGTCCGTATGTGTATCAAGGCAGACACAGACTGGTGGAGACTGGAATTCACACTGAAGAACGGTAGCGAAATCTTCTATCGTGAAAACAATGCAGTAAACTCTGGATGGACAGACCTGGGTCCGGAATATTCTATCGCAGGTACTCCGGGACAAGTAATCTCTCTGAACTTCACAGAAGGAACAGGATCGGTTAAATAATACATCATACTGTCTCAATCAAAAGTTATCCTAGGCTATCCAACCTGGGATAACTTTTTTATAAAAGAATCCATACATATGAAAAACATCTTATTAATATTTCCTCTGATGGCATGTGTCGGCTGTAACCAGCAGCAGTCGAACACAGACTCTTGTGCATTACTGGACTCTTTGGGTATCTCCGTATCAGCTACTGAAAACAGGGAATACTCTTATACCGACAAGAAGTCGGGATACTGGTATGGAACCACGCATCAGGATTCTACTTTTTTCTGGTCGGGATGGAACATTGCCAAAAAACGGATTTTGTCGGATTACCAACTGGGTGTGGACCAGGATTTCCTGAACCGGAAAGAGGCTGCGTGTATCGTGTATCCGCATAAGCTGGTGCGCAACTGGAAGCAGGCACAGGAAACGTTCTATCTGGTAGACGACAGACCGGTATTATATATCGACATGGATCAAGTAGAGGGAGATTCCATAGCCATCCGGTTAAACCAGGACTTGCTGCAAGGCGGACAGATGAAGGATGAAGGCATCGCATACGGACTGGCAGAAGACAGCGGACATCAGATCTTGCTGGCACCGGCCAAAGACTGTGATTTCCGGGGGATGAAGGAAGGTATTAAAGTACCGGCATCGGCCCAGGGCTTCCTCATCACGTTCGGTACTCCGGAAGAAAACAAGAAGTTATTAAGTGAATTCCGGAAAAACGGAAAGCAGTGGCTGAATGAACGGGCCCTCAGAATGACCCGCCTCCTCACTGAATTCAATCCGGTCTCTACCAATCTGAAAGAACTGGATCATGCCCTGAACTGGCTTACCCTGACTACGGACGAGCTGGTCACGGAACAACAGGGCAAAGGTATTTATGCCGGACTTCCGTGGTTTAATGAATACTGGGGCAGAGACATGTTTATTTCCATGCCGGGTACCTGCCTGGTAAGCGGCCAGTTTGATATCGCCAAACAGATTCTGATGGATTTCGCCAAACTTCAGGACAAGAATCCGGAATCACCTACTTACGGAAGAATTCCGAACCGTGCCAACCTGGAAGGTATCTTGTACAATACAACCGACGGAACTCCCCGCTTCGTTATTCAGGCCTTCGAACTGTTGGAGTACTCGGGAGATACGGCATTTATCAGAGACATTTATCCGGCCATCAAACTCAGCATTGAGGCTTCATGCAAGAATTTCACCGACGACAAAGGGTATCTGACTCATGCCGATGCCGATACGTGGATGGATGTGAAGCGGAACGGTATTCCGGGATCGCCCCGCGGCAACCGTGCCAATGATATCCAGGCATTGTGGTACAAGCAGCTGGAAGCGGGAAGCAAACTGGCTGAGAAGATGGGAGAAACGGAAACTGCAGAAAGATGGGCCCGGCTGGCAGAGAAGGTCAGAAGTAATTTCGAGCAGGATTACTGCGACAAGAAGCACGTCCTGATATACGACCACCTGAATGCCGACGGCAGTCCTGACATGCAGGTCCGTCCTAACCAGCTCTACTGTTTCGAAATGGTTCAGGATGAGACCTTCAAGAAAAAAGTGACCCGCTGCTGCTGGGAAGAACTGGTATATCCGTGGGGAGTTGCCTCACTGACGCAATGGGACAATCAGTTCCACCCACAGCACGAGAACTGGCATTACTACCACAAGGATGATGCGTACCACAACGGAACGGTATGGTTGTGGAACAACGGCATAGCCATGCAGCGGATGATTGAATACGGACAGGTGGAAATGGCCTGGGAACTGTTCCAGAACATGAACCGCCAGGCGTTGAAGGAAGGAGCTATCGGCAGTCTGAGTGAGAATGCAGACGCACACCCCAGAACGGGACAGAACTGGGTGAACCGTTCGGGTACTTTCCTGCAGGCATGGAGCAATGCCGAGCACCTGAGGGTATGGTATCAGTATTTCCTGGGAATCCGCCCGGATATGATGAACCGTACCATCATCATCGAGCCGAAATTGCCTAAGGAAATCACCTCACTGGAGACACAGGTGAAAATCGGAAAGGGAACCTTGCACTATGTATACCGGGACGGCAAGTTCGACTGCAAACTGGAGGGAGACGATGCGGAAATCAAGCTGATTCTTCCACAGCCGGTCGACGACCCGATTTTCAAGGGAATCAAGTTCTGTACCCCTTCCCCACTGGAACATTATCCGTGTTTTGATACTTATCATGAACCTGCATTGACATATTAAACTTATGAAGAGAATCTTACTAACAACGGCAGCTGCCTTATTGTTGAATATCGATTTTACGACCGCAGCTCCCAATGTGAGCAAAGGAAAACTGTTGGAATATCCTCAATTTAAATCGGAGTATGTCTCTCCCCGGGATATCTGGGTGTGGGTACCGGAGGATTATTCCCCCAAGAAAAAATACGACGTACTCTACATGCACGACGGACAGATGCTGTTCGACGCAGCTACCACCTGGAACAAGCAGGAATGGAAGATAGATGAAACGGTAGGACAACTGATTGAGGAGGGAAAAATCAATCCTTGTATTGTGGTGGGCATAGCCAATATAGCCGCTACCCGATACGGAGATTACTTCCCGCAGAAAACCCTGCAATGGCTGCCGGAAGGAACGAGTATTCCGAAGGATACACAGTTCAATGCCGACAATTACCTGCGCTTTCTGGTAAAAGAGGTAAAACCGCTCATCGACAAGACATACGCTACCCATAAAGGAAATTCGCATACGTTCGTCATGGGCTCGAGCATGGGAGGATTGATTTCCCTGTATGCCCTGTGCGAATATCCGGAGGTCTTCGGCGGTGCAGGATGTCTTTCTACCCATGTTCCGATGGTGTTGAGCAAGACACTGCCCAATGCAGCTGCCGACGTATGGGCTAAGGCATTCAGAGCGTACCTGAACGAAAACCTGCCCAAGGCAAACAGCAAACTGATTTACATGGATCGGGGAGATGCTACCCTGGACAGTTTCTATCCGGCCTATCAACAGGCAATAGACAGTCTGATGGAAGCCAATGGATGGGAAGGTCCGGCTTGGACCTCAAAGGTATTCCCCGGAGCGGCGCATACCGAGACCGACTGGGCTGAACGACTGAACAACCCGTTGCAGTTCCTGCTGGGAAAACGGAAGGCAGAAGGAGTCAGCCGCATCGAGCCGTCGTTCTGGTGGTGTGGCATGAAGAATCCGCGCCTGCAGTTGATGGTTTACGGCAATCAGATTGCCTCATTTACTCCGAAAATCGATTATCCGGGAGTGGAAATTGAAAGCGTTCATCCGATGGAAAGCCCGAATTACCTGGTGATTTATCTGAACGTGGCCAAGGCGAAACCCGGAAAGTTCGATATTCAGTTTGTACGGGGAAAGGAACGGATTACCCGTCCATATGAATTGAAAGAGCGTACCGGAAAACCGGAGGAGCGGATTGGTTTCAATTCTTCTGACGTTATCTACCTGCTCATGCCGGACCGGTTTGCCAATGGCGATGAAAGCAACGACCGTATTCCGATGAAACTGCCTTACCTCACTGATCGGAAGAACAAGGGAGCGCGCCACGGAGGCGACCTGGCAGGACTGAGCGGAAAACTGGGGTATCTGGATACACTGGGCATCACGGCGGTATGGACGACACCCGTACTGGAAAATGACATGGGTGAAATGTCTTATCACGGATATGCAGCCACGGATTATTACAAGGTAGACCCCCGACTGGGAAGCAACGAAGATTATGTGCAGCTTGCCGAACAGATGCATCAGCGAGGCATGAAGTTGATCATGGATATGGTATTCAATCATTGTGGCAGCCAGCATCCGTGGAGATTGGATCCGCCGACCCGCGACTGGTTCAACAACCAGCGGGAGAAGGTTTACACCAACCATAACAAGACGGTGTTCTTCGACCCCTATGCGGCCGACATTGAAAAGGAAGAAATGACCGACGGATGGTTCGTGGAAAGCATGCCCGACCTGAACCAACGCAACCGGTTCCTGGCCGACTACCTGATACAGAATTCTATCTGGTGGATTGAGTATGCCAAACTGGACGGCATCCGGCAGGATACTTATCCGTATCCGGACGGAGAGATGATGAGACGCTGGTGCAAGGAGGTGATGAATGAATATCCGAACATGAACATTGTGGGAGAAATCCTGATTACCAACCCTACCGGTACGGCTTACTGGCAAAAGGGCAACAAGTTGAACCCGACGGATACGGGTCTGAAATCGGTAATGGACTTCCACCTGCAGGCGATTGCCAGCAAGGCATTCAATGAGGAAACTTCATGGAATACCGGACTTCAGACTATCTTCGAGCATTTTGCATACGATTTCTGCTATCCGGATGTGTACAATGTCATGCGACTGCTGGAGAACCACGATGTGGACCGCTTCCTGACCAAGGCCCCGAAGGACCTGAATGCGTACAAACAGGCTGTGACTGTCTTGCTGACTGTTCCGGGAATTCCGCAGTTGTTTTACGGACAGGAATTCTTATTCAGCGGAACTACTCAGGAATTCGGATTCGAAGGCATCCGTCCGGATATGCCGGGAGGATGGAAAGAAGATACTGTCAGTCTGTTTACGGAAGAAGGAAGAAGTCCGATGCAGCAGGAAGCCTTTTCGTTCATGCAGAAGTTGCTGCAGTGGAGAAAAGGAAATGAAGTGGTATCGAAAGGAAGCATGAAACACTTCATGCCCCGGAATAATGTCTATGTATATCAACGGGAATACAAAGGTAAAAGCTTCATTGTGGTGATGAACGGAGTCAGTCAGGAAAGCGAGCTTCCGCTGGATCATTATCAGGAAATCCTGAAAGATAAACCGTTCGGAACCGATGTCATCAGTGGCAGAAAAGTACTTCTCAAAGAAAGCCTGAAACTGGCTCCGAAAGAGGTACTCGTACTGGAACTCTGACGGATAGGAAATTCCGCAGCCCAAGCATATGAAAAGGAGAAAAGGTACCGATGAACGTCGGTACCTTTTCTCCTTTTCATGTTATCCGAATCTTCCGGATTTGATTGATTTCCCTGAGATTAATCAGCCACTTCCGGCTGAAGAGGGATACACACTACATTTTTCAACTTTCCCTTAAAACCGATATGAGGATCACCAATCTGCTTCAACGGGAAAATCAGGGTTTCACGGTACCAGCAGGAATCAATCCGTTTTGCTTTCTGATTGTACACCTGTCTGACACGTCCCTGCAGACGTTCTTTCAGTTCGCCGTTGATATAAAGAGAGGTTCCCTCTACATCACCTTCTACCCTTACCTTTGTCCATTCTCCGGCCGGCAGACGATAATCATGGAAAATCATTTCGTAACCGTCTCTGCGGAAAGCAAATTTGCCCGTGTTATGCCAGTTGACAATCCATTCCGAATGCGGTCCTTTGAACAAGACGGCATCGGCATAGGAAGTCGGATCAGGGCAGATTTCAAACTCTACCGCATAAGGATATCCGATTTCCGGAATCACCGTCGATACGGAGTCATTTCCTGTCAGACAGACTTCCTGCTCCGGCAAGGTCAATGCGGTTTTCTCCTTTACCTGTGCCAGCAGATTGACTCCGGGAGCCTCGGGAGTGGTTTTGCACAAACGCTCAAACTCGGAATAAGGTACGTGGTCTGCATTCTCTCCTTTCCACAGTTTATCCGACAACAGCTGCAAGGCCAGGAAGGTACGTACGTGCACGTCCTGCTGACTGACTCCATTGCCTACCCGGTCGTTCCATACGGCAAACATCGCACCCAGCATGTTCGGATGACGGTCGATCCGGTGTCCCGGTTTCATCATTTCAGGAGTCCAGTTCTCATACAGCCATTGGCAATCCAGAAAATCATGATAATAGTTCACAGCCGGTACGATGTACAGGAAGCAATCACAGAGATTGACTACCTTGGCACCTGACTTCAAGGCACTTTCCATGTCCATCCAACCGTAGTTCCATGCACTGACTACCGTTCCTTCCAGATTGACGGGGGTATTTCCCTTCATCTGGTTCAGACTTCCCCAAAGACGGGCTGTCTTTCCATACCCCGAGACTAACTGGATACAGTGATTGGTAAAATGACGGAACTGTTCGGCCTCTTTCTGATTATATTCGTCTGTTCCGATGTGCACTTCTTTTCCGACAAAGACCGGGTCTTCTCCCGACAGATATTCATCGAACAATGTATCCACAAACTCGTAAACTTCCTTCTTGTACAAATCCAGATGGTCCATTCCATAAGCCTTATTGTCGGCTGCCAGACGGGGATTATAATGAGTGAATGCCAAAGAGTGGGCGGGCACATCAATCTCCGGGATGACTTTCACTCCGTAACGGGCTGCCATTTTCTGGAACGTACGGAATTCATCCTTTGTATAAGACCCGTCTTTGGCTGTCAGTCCGGGGAAGCGCTCACTTTCCAGACGGAAAGCGGAATAAGTACGGTTCCAGTCATTATCGAAAAACTCCACGAAACCGTTGTCGTTCAGATGCACCTGCAGTTCATTCATCTTGTAGAAAGCCATGATCTTGACATAATCTTCCAGGTAATCAAGGGTAAAGAACTTACGGGCGACATCAATCATAAAGCCACGGCTCGGATATTCCGGAAAATCGACCGCCGTTCCCTTGTCCAGCCCTTCCGGCTGATTGTGTATCATCTGCAACAAGGTACGTGTACCCCAAAATACGCCAATAGCCTGCGGAGCCTGTACCGATACCCCGCGTCCGATATTCATCCGATATCCTTCTTCTCCTAATGCAGCCTCCGGCTTTCCCAGCGACAAGTGAATGGACTTACCCGACGATTTTCCTATACTGACCGTATATTCCCAGCCAAACATCTCTTTCAAATCCTGCGACAAGGTTTCGGCGCACTCCTTAAGACTTGGAGCATCTTCGGGAGACAAAGAGATCACACCCTGCGACGGCAGTTTCAGTTTTCCCTTTCCTGCCTCCCATTGCTGTAAAGCCGGGATGACCTGCGGCACACTTTTCTGAGCATTTACCGCCAGGCCCAGCAGCAATGCCATACATACAAGTACATACTTCCTCATAGTATTTTATTTTAGTTAATTAGGTAATTCACTCAGATACAGGAGCAGAAAACTTACTCCAATACTGAATTTCTATTCTTTCTTTATTAAAAACGGCATAAATATACCGTATTCTTTTATGAATATCGGGACATGCCCGTGTTTTTTCATGTTTTTTTTTCAAAAAAAACAAAGAAATTAATTTTTCCCCTCTTCCTATATATAAAAAACTCAAACACTGCGTTTATCTATATGAGATCCATCAATACAATTCATTATGGCTATACATCGAATTCTGTTCATCCTTTGCTGCCTGTTCTTATACGGATGCGGCGCCTATCAGGTAGAGGAAGATATTCCTCAGGAAAAAAAGAATGGTAAAGAAACGGAAACTAAAAAATATAAGGTAAAACTCACCGTCACCGGAAAGGGAAATGCCCCGCTCGACTATCCTCTGTCATTCTTTGTATTCAACCAGGAACAGCAATGCATCCTGCAGGAAGAAATCGAGGAGGAAGACCTTCCCTTCTCTGTTTCTCTTCCACAAGGAAAATACCGTTTAAGCCTGTTTTCAGGTTTACAGAAGAACCAGTGTACGATACCGGATAACCCGACGGATGAAAGCCGGATCAGGTTGCCGGAAAAGAACTCGTGCAAGGAAGCTGTCTTGTTTGGAAAGACCTATATCGACGTGGTCCGTTCGACCACAGCCAAAATCACACTTGATTATGCCGTTACAGCCATCAGCGTGTCACTGACCGGTATTCCTGCCGATGCACAGGCGGTAGCAGTTCAGTTTGCTCCCGTCAGCTCCGGTATTGATTTCAAAGGAAATCCGGCCGATGACAGGCAGCACTGCACCCTTCATTGTTATAAGTATGAGAAACGGTGGGTCTGCAACCCCACCTATATTATCCCTCATTCACAAGGGGAAACCTCTGTTTCAATCCGCGTCACCCTGCCACAGGAAGAAGAGATACATGAATATACCTACAAGGCTGCGTTGAAGCCCGGCTATCCGTACCGGTTTAACGGAGACCTGGAAACGAACCTGGCACTTGAGGGAGATTTTCACATAGAAGGATGGCAACCGGAAATCGATGTAGAACTTGGAGCTGACAAAAACCCTTCCGGAGAGGGGACACAAACCGGCACTTCCGGTGAGACACCCGATAAGGATTCAGAAAAGAAGGATCCGGAACAGAAAGACATTGATACATTTATTGTCTCCGAACTGCCCCCGGAAGACGTGATATGGGGATACTTTTATATCTGGAAACTTCAGAGAATCTCTGAGCATGAAGCTCTGGCTACTCTCATTGCTCCCAACCAGGCCTTTGCCTTTGCAGGTGATGCCATCAAATGGCTGCAGAACTACCGCATAGACGGCATAAGCGGATGGAGGGTCTTTACTACGGAAGAAGCCCAGGCATTCAGAAATCAGTTCGGGAACCGGATGGGGGATTTAAACAATTATCTTTACGAGAATGGCATGGCACGGTTCTATTACAGCAAGGAAGCGAGATACCTGTGCAACCAGGGACAGTCGACATTCAGTTTCACCAGCACCCGTATTACGAATGCCGGAAAAACTGTCAAATATTACCTGCGCCCTGTCAAGAATGTAAAAATCAAAACACAATAATTTACATACCATTCCAGGACTCACGGCGTCATTTCAATCAGATCAGATGCTGCTTCTGCAACTCTTCCGCTACATTCTCGAGTTCGGCGTACCATTCCGGGCCGAATTTGCGGATAAGCGGTTCCTTCAGGAATTTATACACGGGGAGATTTTCTTTCTTACCCAATAAAACGGCTGCCTTGCAGACATCCCAACGATGGTAGTTAACGGCACGATAAGGACCGTAATTGCCCACCCGGATCGGATACAGGTGACAGGATATGGGTTTGTAGAAATTGCAGCGTCCTTCACGATAGGCCTTTTCAATCGCACAGTAGCAATATCCTTTTTCATCGTAACAGGTAAATACACAATCCTTTCCGTTCACAATGGAAGTAACCAGGTCACCGTCCTGATCGGTATACACCACTCCCTGACGATCGATTACCTCACGGGCCTCAGGAGACAGTTCGTTCCATATAACCGGAAGCACCTCTTCCAGCTTCTCCACTTCTTCCAGTTCTACCGGAGCCCCGGCATCCCCCTCTATGCAACATTCGCCTTTGCAGGCATCCAGGTTACACAGAAACTTCTCACGGAACACATCCAGGCTTACTACCACATCATCTATCTGTACCATTTTATTCGTATCTTTATCGGTTAGTCATTAGCGGTGCAAAAATACAAAAAAGCCGGAAGAAATCTCTCCCGGCTTTCTCTTATCTTTTCAGATACAGTATTTTTACTTGATCAGGTCTTTTCCTGACATTTCAGCAGGCTGAGCCATGCCCAAGATGTGCAGGATAGAAGGAGCTACGTCTGCCAAAACACCGTTTTCTACCTTTGCATCCTTGTTTGCGGTTACATATACAAACGGAACCGGATTCAAAGAGTGAGCGGTATTCGGAGTACCGTCTTCGTTCAATGCATGATCGGCATTACCGTGGTCGGCAATAATGATCACTTCATAATCGTTTGCCTTAGCAGCTTCTACAGTATCCTTTACACAGTTGTCGATAGCCACTACTGCTTTTTCGATCGCTTCATAAATACCTGTATGACCTACCATGTCACCGTTCGCATAGTTTACCACGATGAAGTCGTACTTCTGAGTATTGATTGCTTCAACCAGTTTATCCTTTACTTCGTAAGCACTCATTTCCGGTTTCAGGTCATAAGTAGCCACCTTCGGACTCGGAACCAGGATACGGTCTTCGTTGTCATACGGAGTTTCACGGCCACCGTTGAAGAAGAAAGTAACGTGTGCATACTTTTCAGTTTCTGCAATATGAAGCTGAGTCTTGCCATTGTTTGCCAGGTATTCACCCAATGTGTTCTGTACATTTTCCTTGTCGAACAGGATGTGTACACCCTTGAATGAAGCATCGTACGGAGTCATACAGTAGTACTGCAATCCAGGAACAGTCATCATTCCAGCTTCCGGCATATCCTGCTGAGTCAGAACAACAGTCAATTCCTTTGCGCGGTCGTTACGGTAGTTGAAGAAGATCACTACATCACCTTCTTTGATGGTACCGTCGAAATTAGCATTCGAAATCGGTTTGATGAATTCATCAGTAACACCTTCATCATAAGATTCCTGCATAGCCTGGACCATATCAGAAGCCTTCTTTCCAACGCCTTTTACCAGCAGGTCATAAGCTTCTTTCACACGTTCCCAACGTTTGTCACGGTCCATGGCATAGAAACGTCCTACGATAGAAGCGATCTTTCCAGCCGACTGTGCGCAATGAGCTGAGAGCTGTTCGATGAAGCCTTTACCACTCTTCGGGTCAGTATCACGACCGTCCATGAAGCAGTGGATGAATGTATTTTCCAAACCATATTCTTTAGCAATGTCACACAACTTGAACAAGTGATCCAAAGAAGAGTGAACACCACCGTTTGAAGTCAATCCCATGAAATGGATATTTTTGCCATGCTCTTTTGCATATGAGAAAGCAGAAACCACTTCCTTGTTCTGCATAATACTGCCATCAGCGCACGCACGGTTGATCTTCACCAAATCCTGATAAACGATACGACCTGCACCGATATTCAAGTGACCTACCTCAGAGTTACCCATCTGACCGTCAGGCAAACCTACATTTTCACCGCTTGCCTGCAACTGAGAATGAGGATAGTTAGCCAACAGACTGTCCCAATAAGGAGTCGGAGTATTGAAGATTACATCGTCTTTCTGACGGTCTCCACATCCCCAACCGTCCAAAATCATTAAAAGAGCTTTCTTAGCCATAATAGTATTTTGTTTAAAAGTTGATATTCGAGTTTAAACTGATTTATCCATGCAAAAATACTAATAAAAAGTGAGATACAGAAAAATGTCATCAAGTTATTGGTCAGCCTAAAATTTAAATAAATACATAAATAAAATGAAAAACTAAAATAAACACACTCCCATTCCTCACACAAAATCCAAAGCAGATTAAAAAATAAGACTCCTATCAGCTGTATAAACCCATCTTGAGACATTCACATCAAACATCCTAACCAGTTCACAATACCATCTGCCCGTCATTTTATCAAAATGAGTCCGCAACATATTCGCCACTGAATTTTGTATATTTTAATAAAATCAAATGCACTTATTTAAAAATTTACCAATATAATTTACAATCCTACCATTTAATAGAATATATATACAATAAAAAAATTAAGTAAAATTATTGCTGTTTTTATGAAATATACATCCGATGCAGTCAATTAAAAGTCAATTGTAAAGTGACCCTGTCCAGAATATGTTTAAACAAATTCTCGTAAATACATCATTCTGAGGCAATCTTCCTATAATTTAAAGGATCAGATCTCAATAATCCATGAAAACATTCACAAAGACTAATGCACAAATATTAGCTTCAATAATATTTTTTCAAAAAAAACCGGACATTAATAATTTATTAAAAATATCTTTCTTATATTTGTTTTGTTATAAAAAGATTTTAAAAAGAAATTCATGCTGTTGTCATAAAATAAAACAGCAAATTTAAGAAAGAGCCGAAATGTTAATCGCAAATCCTATCCTTTCCTCTGATTTGCCATACCAAAATACAGAAAGGAGAGATGACTAATAAACATTATTTTAACTAATTTTAAATCTATGAAACAGAGCAAATTATCACAACTCATGTTGCTCTTACTGATGACTCCTGGAGCAGTGACTTGGGCAGCTTCGAATGACAATTCGAACAGCAAGGTTTTACTATCACAGCAAGCGGACAAAATAACTACAAAAGGAGTCGTAGTAGACGCAAAAGGAGAGCCTCTTATTGGGGTTAGTATTTTGGAAAAAGGAACGACAAACGGCACAATCACAAATTTCGACGGTGAGTTCTCTCTTCAAGTTCCTCCCAATGCCATATTGGAACTTTCTTATATCGGTTATCAATCTCAAAGCCTGGCAGCCAAAGCTGATTTCGGTAAAATTACCATGAAAGAGGACACAGAGGTTTTGGATGAGGTCGTTGTTACCGCCTTGGGTATCAAACGTTCTGAAAAAGCCCTGAGCTACAATGTACAGCAGGTAAGTGGTGATGAGCTGACTACAGTGAAGGATGCCAACTTCATGAATTCACTGGCTGGTAAGGTAGCCGGTGTAAACATCAATGCATCTGCTTCCGGTGTCGGAGGTGCAACCCGTGTCGTAATGCGTGGTGTCAAATCTATCGCCAACAACAACAACGCTCTTTACGTAATCGACGGTGTACCTATCTTCAACACCAACAACGGTAGTACAGAAGGAGCTTATTCTACTCAGCCTAGAGGAGAAGGTATCTCAGACTTAAACCCTGACGATATTGAAAGCATGTCTGTATTGAGTGGTCCTTCAGCTGCAGCATTGTATGGTTCAGCCGCTTCTGCCGGAGTTATCTTGATTACTACCAAAAAAGGTAAAGAAGGAAAAGTAAGTGTGACTTTGTCAAACTCTACCACATTCTCTAATCCATTCTTTACTCCTAAGTTCCAGAACAGCTACCTGAATGTTCCTGGAAGCTTCTCATCCTGGGGTGAGAAAGCAAGTTCACCTTATGGAGACTATGACCCGATGGGATTCTTCCGTACAGGTACCAACATTCAGAACTCAGCTGCTCTTTCTGTAGGTAATGACAAGAATCAGACCTACCTGTCAGTGGGTACTACCAATGCAAACGGTATGTTGCCGAACAACGAGTACGAGCGTTACAACTTCACCAGCCGTAACACGACCAAATTCCTGAATGACAAGTTGACACTTGATGTAGGTTTCAGCTTCATCATCCAGAAAGACTTGAACCTTACCGCTCAGGGACAGTACTTTAACCCGTTGGCTGCCGTATATCTGTTCCCGAGAGGAGAAAACTTCGGTGCAGTTCAGGCATACGAGACCTTTGATACAGGTCGTAATATCTACACCCAGAACTGGCAGTGGGGTGACCAGGGCCTTCAGATGCAGAATCCTTATTGGATAATGAACAGAATGCCGCGTACCAACAAGAAACAGCGTTATATGGCAAATGCCAGCTTGAGATACGACATCACAGACTGGTTGAATGTAACAGGACGTGTCCGCATTGACAACTCTGCTACAGACTATGAAGAAAAGCGTTACGCTTCTACCAATACGTTGTTTGCAAGTACAAGCGGTTTCTACAAATATCATAAGACAGATGACCGTCAGGTATATGCCGATGTGATCGCAAACTTTACCAAGACATGGGAAAAATTCACATTGAATGCCAACGTGGGTGCCAGCACTACTCAGTTGAACTATAACAACTCTGGTTACCAGGGAGCATTGGGTGATATTCCTAACGTATTCAACTACTTCAACATCGACAAGAACGGTCGTGATACTTATCCTCTCTATGAAGGATGGAGCCAGCGTACCAACGCCTTGTTTGCCAGCGTAGAAGCAGGATGGAGAAACATGCTTTACCTGACAGTGACCGGACGTAACGACTGGGATTCAGCATTGATCAACACTCCTCACAAATCATTCTTCTATCCGTCAGTCGGACTTTCAGGTGTAATCTCTGAAATGGTCAAACTGCCAGAATGGTTCAGCTATTTGAAGGTAAGAGGTTCTTACGCTGTTGTGGGTACTTCTATTCCTAGAAACCTGACTTCTGCTTACAGTTACGAATGGGACGAAGCCACTGGCAAATGGCAGACCATGTCATACAAACCGCTGGGTGAACTTCTTCCTGAAAAGACTTATTCATGGGAAGCCGGTATCAATGCCCGTTTCTTTGACGGCCGCCTGAATCTGGACGCAACCTGGTATAGATCTGATACAAAGAACCAGACCATTGAAGTTCCGTTGTCTGCCACTTCCGGATATACCAAGATGTATTGCCAGTCTGGTAATGTACGCAACTGGGGTATGGAATTTGCATTAGGTTTCAACAATACATGGGGAGACTTCTCATGGAGTTCTAACTTGACATACAGCTTCAACAAGAATAAGGTTACTGAATTATTGAATGACTATGTAGACCCGGATACCGGCGAACACTACTCAGTTAATCTGATCGAAAAGGGAGGTATCGATGCTTGTCAGTACTTATTGACAGAAGGTGGTACAATGGGTGACCTGTATGTAAAGACAGCCTTGAAGCGCGACCAGAACGGTAACGTACTGATTGAAAACAACAACGTAGTACTTGAGACATTGAAGACTCCGAAGAAAGTAGGATCTGTATTGCCGAACGGAAACCTGGGCTTCAGAAACGACTTCACTTACAAAGGTATCAATTTAGGCTTTATGCTGTCTGCACGCTTCGGTGGTATCGTATTGTCACAGACACAGGCCTACATGGATAAATTCGGTGTATCTGAGACTACAGCCATTGCACGTGACAACGGAGGTGTTCCGGTTAATAACGGACTGGTAGATGCTGAAGCATACTATACCACTGTAGGTGGATCCAACGGTTTGCTGGAAGACTATGTATATGATGCAACCAATGTTCGCTTGCAGGAATTATCTTTGGGCTATACATTGCCGGCAAAATGGTTCAACGACGTTGTAAAAATCAATCTTTCTGTAGTAGGACGTAACTTGTGGATGATTTACTGCAAGGCTCCATTCGACCCAGAAGCAACCGCATCTACAGGAACCTATTATCAGGGACTTGATTATTTTATGCAGCCAAGCCAGAGAAGCTTTGGTTTCAATGTAAAAGTTCAATTCTAAATATATGATACTATGAATAAAAATAGATTAACACTCAATATATTAGCCTTTGGATTACTGATGCTAGGAACAAGTCCTCTTACATCATGTATCAGTGACGACTTGAACGATCCAAGAGGTAAGATATCAAAAGAAGACCTGGAAGGAGATAACTACGGACTCGGTGCGTTCTTCCTTCCGATGGAAGACCTTGTAGTTCCTGCACAGGAAAACCACTATCAGATGGCAGAAAACCTGATCGGTGACATCTACGGACGTTATATGATGTTTACCAATGACGGATGGAACTCTGCAAAGAATCCTCCTTTGTGCAACGTTCCTTCCGACTGGTATTCTGCTCCGTTCAGTTACATGGCTGAATTCTTCTCTTCTTACAATGAAGTAAAGAAACAAACCGAAGGAAACGGTACCAATTACGCCTGGGCACAAATCCTGAAGGTCAGCTTCATGCAGCGACTGACAGATACTTATGGTCCTATTCCGTACAAGAGCATCAACTCATCTTCATTGACAGTAGCCTACGATTCTCAAGAGGACGCTTATAAAGCCATGTTCGATGACCTGAATGCCGCTATCGAAGTATTGACTTCGTATGTACAAGCCAATCCGGGAGCAGCCCCAATGGCAAAATACGATAATGTATATTCAGGCAACTTCTCTCAATGGATCAAATATGCCAACTCATTGAAATTGCGTATGGCCATCCGTATCAGCAAAGCTTTGCCGGATTATGCAAAGCAGCAGGCTGAAGAGGCTGTCAAACACCCGATGGGCGTAATTACCAGCAATTCAGATAACGCAAGTTATTATTATGAAAAAGGAAACCCCATCAACGTAATGTGGGACAGCTACGGTGATGCCCGCATGTGTGCAGACATTTACTGCTACATGAACGGTTATAAGGACAAACGATTGGAAAAATACATGCAGAAACACACCGGAGAATGGCAGAATGTAGAATATGCAGCTATTCCTTCTGGAGTAAATGTAGATTTGCAGACCAATACAAAGAAGTATTCAGCTCCTAACTTTGCAAAGACTGACCGTCTGATGTGGCTGAATGCGGCAGAAGTAGCATTCTGTAGAGCAGAAGGTGCCTTACTGAACTGGAACGTAGGTGACGGAGGTACAGCTGCAAATGCTGAAACATTCTATAACCAGGGTATACAGCTTTCATTTGAACAGTGGAATGCATCCGGAGCTGCTGATTACATGGCTGATGAAACATCGGTTCCTGCCAATTATGTAGACCCGGCCGGAAAACATAAGGCAATGAGTGCACCGACAAAGATGACAATCAAATGGAACGACTCTGCCAGTGAAAATGAAAAGCTGGAACGCATTATGATTCAGAAATGGATTGCATTGTATCCGCTTGGTCAGGAAGCCTGGAGTGAAATCCGCCGTACAGGATATCCTAAAGTATTCAATCTGCAGGAAAGTGCAAGAGATGGAATCAGAACCGTTCCTAACCGCTTGCCGTTCTCTTACAATGAATACAACAACAACCCGACCAACATGCCAGGTGCATTACAGTTGTTAGGTGGTGAGGATAATTACGCAACTAAATTGTGGTGGCAGAAGTAATTTAATAACAAGACCTTAATAAAATAATAAGAAATATGAGACACTTCTTAAATAAAATATTGGTTCCGATATTTGGACTTGGTTTAGTAGCTACTTCTTGTAGTGACTGGACAGAATTAGAGCCTAAGTATGCAAAAGACCTGACACAAACAGACAGATCTGAAGAATACTACGAAGCATTAAGAGCTTACAAACAATCTGATCACGCCGTAGCCTTTGGCTGGTACGGTAATGTAACCGGTATTGGAGTAAACCTGGAAAACTGCCTGGCCGGACTGCCTGACAGTGTTGACTTCGTATCACTCTGGGGAGGCTGGAAAGGAATGACTCCAGAAGTACAGAAAGACTTGAAGTTTGTACAGACTGTCAAAGGAACAAAAGCATTGGCCTGCTGTATTATCATGGAAATGGGTGACCAGATCACTCCGGAAGAGCACAATGCAACCCGTGAAGACCGCCACAGATTCTGGGGATGGGTAGACGGTGATGAAGAAGCCATCAAAGCTTCTATCGTAAGATTCGCCAATGCCTTTGCCGATACCATCGACAAATACAACCTGGATGGTTTCGATCTGGACTGGGAACCTTCATACGCACAGCCGTTTGAAACAAATAAAGAAATGTGTAAGAACGGACGTATCAAGATTTTCCTGCAGACATTGATTGACCGCGGTTTGGGAGCACGTGCCGGAAAAGGCAAATTACTTGTAATCGACGGTGAACCTGAGCACAGTGAAATTCCGGCAGAAATGGGTAAAGACTTTAACTATTTCATCGGACAAGCATACGGTTCATGGGGAGACAGCGATTTGGATGGTCGCTTATCACGTATTATCTCTCACTACGAAGGTGTATTAACTCCTGAAGAATGTGCGAAAAAGTTCATTGTCTGTGAAAACTTCGAAAGTTACGCACAAACCGGTGGAGTCAGCGGTTACTATGACCGTGACGGAAATGGCCCGTATCAATCATTGGAAGGTATGGCACGCTGGAAACCCAAATACCAGGATCAGATTTTCTCAAGAAGCGGTGGTGTAGGTACATTCCATATGGAATATGAATACACTGTAAGCGGAATGTCTGGAAATTATCCATTCCTGCGCAAAGCCATTCAAATTATGAATCCATCAAAATAATAAGCGGAAACTATGAAATCTTTATATTCAAAAATAGGAATCTGGACTCTGGGGATAATGTCCCTGGCGTTCACAGCATGTGACAATGCCGATTACAAGGCTGTCGATAGCGGAATCTATCTGGCAGAAACCAACACCAATGCCTTGGTTGGAAAGAAAATCATTTCAAGTGAAGACGGTAGCTACAGTTTTTCAATTACCCCGCGTTCTGTTGGACCAGTGGCAGAAGATGTAACTCTCCGTGTAGGTCTTGACCAGAATTTCTTAAACGTGTACAACCAGAGAAACGGAACGGATTTGACATCTGTTCCTGATGACTGGGTTGAGTTTTCATCCAATGAAGTTGTACTGAAAGCCGGAGAAACATTGGCTTCCAGCATTACCGTAAATGTCAAAGCCCTTTCATCAGAAATGATAGCCAGCGGTAAGAAATACGTAGTTCCGGTTGGTATCATAGATGCAAGCGGTATGTCAATGATTGCAGATGCCAACTCAATCGTATATCGTCTGGAAAGCCTTCCTATCGCTGACGTACCTATTGTCAACTCACGCAACAATATAAAGTTCAACATGCGCCAGGACTATGCTCTTACACAGTGGACTGTTGAATTCTGCGTAAACATGGACTTGCTCGGACAGAACATTGGACAGTATAACAACCAGGCCATGTTCTCAGCCAGTGCACCTGACGGAATGGACGGTGAAATCTACACCCGTTTTGGTGATGCGCCGATTAAAGGTAATATCTTCCAGATCAAGAACCAGGGTACTCAGATGAACTCTAATACAGAGTTTGCAATGAATACCTGGTACCACATTGCACTGGTTTGTGATGGTGCAAACATCTATATGTATATCAACGGCGAATTGGACAACCAGCTGGCTGTAACCGGTAAAGTAACCAACTTGAGCAAAGACAAGTTCCAGTTCGGAAACACCGATTACCTGAAAGCCAATGCCAAAGTAGCTGAAGTCAGATTCTGGACTATACCTCGTTCACAGACTCAGATCAAGGAAAACATGTATTCTGTAGATCCGACAACAGATGGCCTGGAAGCATACTGGAAGATGAACGAAGGTTCAGGAAATGAATTTAAAGACTGGACAGGCCATGGTAATAACGCTGTGTCTAAGGGTAATACTCAGTGGGCAGAAAACGAACGTCTGGATGGTAAATAATCCATCGTCATCGTATTCAAATACGAGATGAAAAAACAACCAGATACAAGATGGGATTTCAATCGCATCTATCTGAAAACATGGATTAAAAACCTATAACCTAAAAGAGGCTGTCTCAAAATAAACTTGAGATGGCCTCTATTGTTTCATCTCAGATTGGA